>Ga0207939_1000190_pt1 | contig 20929 bp, 24 predicted proteins | sample LakMenEpi02Jun12_FD_150663 | JGI IMG/M metagenome (GOLD analysis project Ga0207939, IMG submission 150663) | Freshwater microbial communities from Lake Mendota, WI - 02JUN2012 deep hole epilimnion (SPAdes) | ecosystem: Environmental > Aquatic > Freshwater > Lentic | place: Lake Mendota, Madison... | reverse complement strand
GTTGGGGCATATCAATACTACTCAACAGTAACTGGAAATTCTGCAACAATTGCAATACCATTAAACATTAGTGGAAATAGGATCTACCAAAAATATCAGGTAGCTATACAAAATAGGACCTACCCAATAAGGAAAAGGGTAGCTGAATTAACAATAGCTGAGACTACTGCTAAAAACCTATAGGCTATGATATAATATTACTATGGCAAGAGTACCTGTTCCAGAACGTGGCCAACCACTTGATCTATCATATATATATGCACTGGCCACGGCAGTCAATGATGTTTCTGACGAAATAGCGTCAAATAGCTATAATTATCTAACCATTGATACGCAGACTGCTGGAAGGCAAAGTGTAAAAACAGCAGAAGGAAAGATCCTTGGCGGATACGTTGAGGTGGCTACAAACAGAACAGTAAGTGCTGGAAACGAACAAGAATTCTCTTACAATTTTGAAGATTTTAGATATGCTCCAATTGTAACTGCTACTCCAGTAAACGTTGGAAATACCCCAGCTGGTAGAAATGTTTCAGTAATTATTAAAAATATAACAACATCTAGCGTTAATGGAATTGTAAGATTTAACGCCCCAGGAGATGTTTCTCTTGCTGTTAATTTAATTATTGTTGGAATTCCTAATAAGCTCTAGGGTTGTGACTATGACACATAACCCAAAACGTGGATATCGCACTCGTGAAGAATATAACCAAGCCCCAGTTATTCTTGGCAGCAAAAAGGTATGGTTTTTAAATGGAGATTTGGTACGCATTCATCATCTTAATAGGTCTAATGGAATTATGTCTGTCTATAATATTATTCAAGACAGAATTGAAAGCTGCCTGGTTGGCGATTTTAAAAAAAATAGAGATAGGGCATACACTGTTGGGGAAACGGCAGATTTAGTAAATAGACATAAAAAGTACTTGCCAAATTTAATGAAGCGTGGTATAATCCCTTTTCCAACTGGCTCTCAAAAGGGCGGTAAAACTGGATGGCAGGTAAGAAGCTATTACTCTGAATCACAAGTTAAAGATATACGTGACATTCTGGCCTCCTATTCTATGGGCAGGCCCAGAAATGATAAATTAATTACAAATAACATAACCCCTTCTCCACAAGAGTTGACACGGAGAATGGGAGATGGTATACTGACTTACACTAGAACTGAGGACGGCAGGTTTATCCCAGTCTGGTCAGAATCTATATAAGAAAGATGATGGGTATGGAAAACGAGAACACTAGAGTTAAGGTTGGCCTTGGCTATACACTTAACCTTGGCAACTTTCAGTCACTTCGTATTGACCTAGAAGTTGCAGACAATAAGCGTGAGGGCGAAAATACCAATGATGCCTTTGAGCGAATCTATGATTTTGTAGAAACAAAGCTAGCCGAAAAGGTAAAAGAAGCGTCACAGGAAATTGACGGTAAGTAATGGCTGAACGCAAAGACCGAATGGCTTTGCTCAGTCGCTACAGTAAACTACATACTGCAAAGTATGAGCAAAAGCCTCAAATAAATCTAAACGTAGAACAATGGGCAGCAGATGCACTCATTGAATCCTACGGTATTCAGCAATGCTATGACCTGCTGCAATATTATTTTGACGTGGCACAATCTCCCAACTGGAAATATTTTGTTAACTATGCCCAGGAAATTATTGACCGTAAAGATCAGTATCAACAAGATTTGCTGGAGAGACAGCAAAGAAGAGAACAAGCAAAGAAGTGGTTAAATGAGTAGTACAGAATCAAAGCTAATTTCAGCGGTATTAAAAGACAAACAGGTACACGTATTGCTACAGGCAAACGTAGAGAACATATTGACCACTCATAATGATATTTGGCAGTTTATTAGAAAGTACTATGAGAATAACCTATCTGCCCCACCAGTAGATTTAGTAATAGATAAATTCCGTGACTTTGTGCCAGATGAGGGTGTTGGTGCAACTAAGTATCACCTTGAAGAGCTGCAGGGCGAGTATATGAACAACTCTTTAAAGGATGTAATTAGGGCTGCTGCTACAGACATTCAATCAAACAACGCATCTGCTGCACTAGAAATGCTGATATCAAAGACTGCTGAATTAAAGAAAAATTCCTCCGCAATTAGAGATATTGATGTAACTGATATAGATTCAGCCGTAGCTTATTATGAGCAAGTTCAAAAGCAAGCAGAGCTAGGTATCCAGGGAATTAAGACAGGGCTGCCAGGATTTGATGACTATCTGCCAGCTGGAATTCAGCCAGGGCAGCTTGGAGTATTTTTGGCCTATCCAGGTATAGGTAAGTCTTGGCTAAGCCTTTATTTTGCCGTACAGGCCTGGAAACAGGGTAAATCTCCGATGATCCTAAGCCTTGAAATGAGCGAGACTGAGGTTAGAAACCGTGTATTTACAATTATGGGCGAAGGCCTCTGGTCTCACAGAAAGCTTTCTTCTGGCCAGATTGAGATTGATGACCTAAAGCGTTGGCACAACTCTAAGCTTGCTGGCAAGCCAGAATTTCATATTATTTCAAATGATTCTGGCGGAGATGTGACACCACTAGTTTTACGTGGAAAGATTGACCAGTATAAGCCAGACTTCGTAGTGGTTGACTACTTACAGCTTATGAGTCCAAATACTAAATCAGATAATGAGACTGTTCGAATGAAGAATCTTTCTCGTGAGCTAAAGCTAATGGCCATCTCTGAAGAGGTTCCAATTATTGCCATTTCGTCTGCAACACCAGATGATGTCACCAAGCTTGACACTGTTCCTACGCTTGGCCAGACAGCATGGTCACGCCAGATTGCGTATGATGCTGACTGGGTTATGGCCCTAGGTCGTGGACCAAATTCTGACGTTATTGAGTGCGTATTTAGAAAGAATCGTAATGGATTTATGGGCGAATTCTTAGTACAGGTTGATTTTGACAAAGGCTGGTACAAGTATAAAGACTATGAGGGCAACTAGGATTTGCGTGGTATAATGGTGGAAAAGAGAAATAATGAATAAAAAAAATACATCAAATTCATATACGCCAGAACAAATAAAAAGAATAGTAATAGGGTCAGGCCTCACTATTGAAAATGAGATTGATACTGATTATATTATTTTCTGTCCATTTCACGTAAACAATAGAACGCCTGCTGGAGAAGTAGATAAGTATAGGGGTACTTTCTTTTGTTTTTCTTGCCACAAAATAGCAGATCTTATAGAGCTTGTTATGCACACAACTGGCAGAACTTATTTTGAGTCAGCTAGATTTATTAAATCAAAAGAGCAGCAAAGCAATATTGAGGACGAGGTAAACAAAAAATTAGTGGCAAAGCCTGAATATGTTCAGTTTGATGAAATTTTAATTAAAAGGCTTGCCAGTCAAGCAGTAGAATCGCCAAGAGCAATAAGATACTTTGCTGGACGACAAATTCACGAAGAGTCTATGCGAAAGTTTTCGTTGGGCTTTTCTGAAAAACAGGATATGGTAACTGTCCCAGTTCACTCACCATCTGGAATGCCAGTTGGCTTTGTTGGTAGATCTATAGAAGGCAAAGAATTTAAAAACACACCAGGCTTGCCAAAGGCTAAGGTATTGTTTAACTTGCACCGCATAAAGGCAGCAGATAAGGTATATGTAGTAGAGTCCTCATTTGATGCCATAAGGCTTGACCAGTGTGGGCTTCCAGCCGTTGCAACTCTTGGTGCAAATGTGTCAAATTTCCAAATAGACTTGCTTCAAAAGTACTTTAATAATATAATTATTATTGCTGATAACGATGAGGCTGGCGGTAATATGAGAGACAGAGTACAAGAAAAGCTTGGATCTCGTGTTTCCGTTATACAACTGAATAAAGAATATAAAGATATAGGCGACATGTCTGACGATCATATTAAAAAACTAGAAGTATCATTTGACAAGTCAATAGCCAACATGCTAAACTAATACACCAAAATATAGGAGAAAAAATGAGTATTATTAAAGGGCTAAAGGATATCAATGCACTACTTGATAAGCCAAAGTACGATGAGAACAGAGCAAAGGTTCGCTGGCTTAAGCTAGCAGATGGCCAGTCTGTAAAGATTCGTTTTATTGAAGAGCTGGACGAGGATAGCTCAAGCTATTCGCCAGACCGTGGACTTGCTCTAGTTGTTAAAGAGCACTCCAATCCAAAGGACTACAAGCGTAAGGCTTTGGACACAATGGATACAGAAGGCCGTGACTGGGCAGAAGAGATGTACCGCAAAGATCCAAAGGGCAACTCTGGCTGGAAGGCAAAGCTACGCTTCTACTGCAACGTTCTTATTGACGATGGCATGGAAGCCCCATATGTTGCTATTTGGTCTATGGGTGTAAGCAAGCAATCTGTTTTCAACACCATTAGAGAATATGCTTTGGACACTGGCAGCATTTCAAATCTACAGTGGAAGCTAAAGCGAAATGGCCAGGGTACAGAGACAAACTATACCCTAATCCCCGTTGCACCAGATGCAGAGCCATTTAACTGGAGTGGAATTACTCCTTTCCCACTGGAATCAGCACTAAACAAGATTCCATATGCAGAGCAAGAGTCGTTTTATCTTGGCTTTGACACACCATCAGTCACATCATCAAACATTGACTGGTAGGCAATAGTTGAGCTATAACGGTCTTCACGTCCACACACATTACTCTTTGTTTGATGGGATAGCCACACCAGAAGAGTATTTGTCACGTGCTCAGGAATTGGGTATGGATGCACTGGCAATTACTGACCATGGTTCGCTTTCTGGACACAGAGAGTTTTATAGGATAGCCAAAGAAAAAGGCATAAAGCCAATTCTTGGCATAGAGGGTTACATTACTAACGACAGGAAAGACCAACGTGCACCAGATGTACGAGACGGCTTGCTGGACTTGGTTTATAACCACATTATTGTCCTTGCCAAAAACCGTGTTGGATTAGAAAACCTAAATAAGCTCAATGAGATTGCGTGGACTGAAGGCTACTTCAAAAAACCACGCTTTGACTATGAGACACTAGAGAAGTACTCAGAAGGACTAATTGTTCTTTCTGGGTGCCTCTCTGGTGCTCTAGCAAAAGCTATTGAGGCAGAAGAGTTGGCAGAAGCCAAAAGAATTATTGAATGGCACAAGCGTGTATTTGGTGAAGACTACTACATTGAGGTAATGCCACACAATCCAGCAGAAGTAAACAGGCAGCTAATATCCCTAGCTGATCAGTATGGCGTAAAAGCTATTGTTACTCCAGACTGCCACCACGCACACACTGGACAAAAAGAAATTCAGGAGTTAAAGCTTATTCTTAATAGCTATTCAAACAAGGTACAAAAAGATGTTACCTATGATAAATCGTTAAAGCATGAAAACCTCATGGATAGGCTTAACTATTTATACGGAGAAAGAGAAATTAGTTTTACTAACTTTGATATTCATCTTTTGTCTAGTGAAGAAATGCACCAAGCTATGCAAGAGCAGGGCATTGACCGTGAAGATATCTACAAACATACCATTGAAGTTTCTCATAAAGTAGAAGACTACGAGATTAAAGACCACCTAGACCTTCTTCCAGTTCAATATCAAAATCCAGACAATGAGCTAAAAGAATTGGCTTTAGCTGGTCTAAAGGATCGTGGACTAGAAGAAAAACAATATCTAGATAGGCTGGACGAAGAGCTAACAATCATTAAGCAAAAGAATTTTGCCCCATACTTTCTTGTTGTCCGCTCTATGATAGCGTGGGCAAAAAAGCAGGGCATCATGGTGGGACCAGGTCGTGGATCTTCCGCAGGCTCATTGCTTTGTTATACGCTAGGTATCACAGACATTGATCCAATTAAGCATGGATTGCTATTTTTCCGTTTTATTAATCCAGAGCGTAATGACTTTCCAGATATTGACACAGATATTCAAGATTCAAGGCGTGAAGAAGTTAAAGACTATCTTGTCAGGCAGTATAAGCACGTAGCGTCTATTGCGACCTTCTTACAGTTTAAAGATAAGGGCGTTGTTAGAGATATTGCTCGTGTGCTACACATTCCACTGACAGATGTAAATAAAGTTATGAAGGTGGTGGACACTTGGGATGATTACTGTAATTCAAAACAAGCTGCGTGGTTTAGGCAGAAGTATCCAGAAATTGAAAAATATGGCGAGCAACTTCGTGGACGTATTAGGGGGACTGGCATTCACGCTGCTGGTGTTGTTACTTCTAAGTATCCAATATTTAAGTATGCTCCAATGGAAACGAGAACGTCACCAGGAAATAAAGAAAGAATTCCAGTCGTAGGCGTTGACATGGAGGAGGCTGAGCGTATTGGTCTGATTAAGATTGATGCACTTGGTCTTAAAACATTGTCTGTTCTCAGGGATACGCTTGATATTATCAAAGAAAGGCACTATAAAGAAATCAATTTGCTAGGAATTGATATGGAAGATCCAAAGGTATATGACATGTTATCTTCTGGATATACTAAGGGCGTATTCCAATGTGAAGCTACTCCATATACAAATTTGCTAGTTAAGATGGGCGTTAAAAACTTTAATGAGCTTGCTGCATCAAATGCTCTAGTTCGTCCAGGTGCTATGAATACCATTGGAAAAGACTATATTCTTCGTAAACATGGTAAGCAAAACATTGCATATCACCACCAGGTTATGAAAGAGTTTACACAAGATACTTATGGATGTATCTTGTACCAAGAGCAGGTTATGCAAGCCTGTGTAAATCTTGGCGGCATGACAATGGCAGAAGCTGACAAAGTTCGTAAAATTATTGGAAAGAAGAAAGATGCGAAAGAGTTTGACCAGTTTAAAGACAGGTTTGTTGAAGGTGCTTCAAAATATATCGCTCCTAATGTCGCACGTGATTTATGGTCTGATTTTGAGGCCCATGCTGGGTATTCGTTTAATAAGTCTCACGCTGTGGCGTATTCTACTCTCTCGTATTGGACGGCGTGGTTAAAATATTATTATCCACTTGAATTTATGTACTCTATTCTTAAGAATGAAAAAGACAATGATGCACGTACAGAATATCTTATTGAAGCAAAGCGAATGGGCATATCAATTAAACTACCGCACGTCAATGAATCAGATGCTGACTTTAAGATTGAGGGCAAGGGAATTCGATTTGGACTAACTAGCATTAAGTTTATTTCTGATAATGCTGCAAGAACATGCATAAAGAATCGCCCATTTAATTCTTATGAACAAGTTCGTGAGCTATTTATGAGAAAGGGTAATGGCGTAACAAGTAGACAGCTAGAGGCACTTCGTAAAGTTGGAGCACTAACATTTCCAGACAATCCAAGAAATGACGAAGAGATTAGAAGTAATCTTTATGAATATCTTAACTTGCCAGAATTTAACATCACTATCCCACAACACTTCTATGCATTTATTAATGACGTAGAGGAGTTTGAAGAAAAGGGATCATTTATATTGATGGGCATGGTAAAGTCTATAAAGCGTGGCAAGGGCTGGTCACGGGTAGAAGTTTTAGATAGAACTGGCAGCGTAGGCATCTTTGATGATGAGCAAACTGCAATTGAACCAGGTAGAACATACCTGTTGTTGGCAAGTGACAATAGAATACTTGGGGCAATACCAGCAGATGAAATTGGAAAAATAGAATCAGCAATAATTAAATATTTAAATTATAAACAGTTGCCATATAAAGAAGATGAAATGTATGTTGTGTCTTTTAAGCCAAGAGTTACAAAGGCTGGAAAGAAAATGGGTTATTTAACATTGGCAGATGTATCTAGAGAGCTGCACTCAGTTACTATTTTCCCAACTCAGTTTGCAAAAGCATACATGAAAATAAAAGAAGGTAACGCATATAAGTTTTCTTTTGGTAAAACAAAAGATGGAACAGTAATAATGGAGGACATAATTGACAACGGTTGAAGAGGCTCTAGCACTGCTAGATCCAAAGATTAGAAGCAGGCTTGCTACGGGTGCTGGAATTAAAACTGAAACGCAGGCAACGCCTAGCCCAGGATTAAACAGGGCACTAAATGGAGGTTTGCCATACGGAAGACAGGTCTTAATATGGGGCAGCAAGTCCAGTGCAAAGTCATCGCTATGCCTTCAGACAATAGCTTTGGCACAAAAAGATGGCAAGCTTTGTGCATGGATTGACGCAGAAATGTCTTATGACGAGGCATGGGCCAAGCACCTTGGGGTAGATACTGAAGGCCTAATCTACTCACAGGCTAGAACTATTAATGAAATGGTAGATGTTGCTGTAGCACTAATGCAAGCAGGTGTAGACCTTATTGTAATAGACAGCATTACGTCACTATTGCCAGCAATTTACTTTGAAAAAGACTCTGACGAACTAAAGTCTTTAGAGAATACCAAGCAGATTGGTGCAGAGTCACGTGACTTTAGCAATGCATGGAAGATGATTAATTATGCAAACAATAAAGTAAAGCCAACCTTGGTTATTGCTATTTCACAATCACGAAACAATATTAATGCAATGTACACAAGCCAGCAACCAACTGGCGGTCAGTCAACTAAATTTTACTCATCTACAGTCATTAAGCTGTTCTCGTCTGAGTCAGAAAACCAAGCACTTAAGGGGAAGATACCAGTAGGGGATAAGCTTATTGAAGAAAAGGTTGGTAGAAAAGTTAGGTGGGAAATTCAATTCTCAAAAACATCTCCAGCATTTCAAAGCGGAGAGTATGACTTTTATTTCCGTGGAGATAACCTTGGCATTGATTCAATAGCAGATCTAGTTGACACTGCTGAAATGAACGGGTTAATTGAAAGAACTGGTGCTTGGTATAAGCTAGAAAACGGAGAAAAGATTCAAGGTAGAGATGGCTTTATCAGATATGTAAAAGAAAATACTGAATATCAAAATGAGCTTAAGGCAAAGCTAAATGTCTAGTAAGTATGAAATATATCATGGAGAATTTCCATGTCATACTTGCCAAGAAGTGGTTAAGTCAATGAGATTTTATTTTGATACAAAAGATACAACTTGGATGTGTAGCAAGAAGCACATAAGCGTTGTTACATTAATTCAACCAAAAAGAAATAAGAAAGATTATGAGCGAGAGAGCGGAGACTAAGCGTCTTGGTGCCAAGCAAACTAAAAATAGTGGGCGTGGCATTAAAAAGGGTGATGCTACCTGGGAAAATTTCACGGTAGACTTTAAAGAATACCCGAAAGGTTTTACTGTTAATCAGGACAATTGGGCAAAGGCCGCTACAGATGCAATCAAAAACGGAAACGATCCAGCTATCGTTGTGGTACTGGGAGAAGGAAATAGAAAAACAAGACTGGCAATAATAGAGCTATCTTTATTAGAGCAGTTACTAGAGGACTAATTATGAAAACATTATTCTTAGATATTGAAACAACACCAATGCAGGTTTATACCTGGGGCTTGTTTGATCAAAACATAAGCATTGATCAAATTATAAAGAGCACAGAGATGCTTTGCTTTGGTGCCAGATGGCTTGGAGAAAGAAAGGTTATGTTTAGGTCTGTCTATCACGATGGCAAAAGGGCCATGCTTGAAGACCTTCATGGCCTAATGGATGAAGCAGATGTTCTTGTTGGATGGAACTCAGCAGCATTTGACCACAAGCACATTAACCGTGAATTTTTAGAGAACGGAATGATGCCACCATCAACAGTAAAAGACCTTGATTTGATGAGTGTTACAAAAGCTAATTTTTTGTTTCCCTCAAATAAATTAGATTATGTTGCACAAAAGTTGGATGTTGGTGCAAAGGTTAAGCACTCTGGCTTTAGCCTCTGGCTAAGATGTATGGATGGAGACAAGAAAGCCTGGAAAGAAATGAAGGAATATCAGATACAAGATGTTAATCTTTTAGTAGATCTATATGACATTCTTTTGCCATGGCTTGTGCCAAATGGCAAGGTAACCAGCAAGGAAAAACAGGCCATTCAGGCTACCATAGATACTGAGGGAGTGGTATAATATTATGGTGGAAAAAGAAGTAAAAACAGATAAAACAACATTAGAATTAGTAAATGGTCTAGCAGAAATAGCCGATTTTATGAAAGATGAAGAGCTAACCTCTGCTCTTACTACCATTGCCAAGCTAATTCTAAAGCCAGATATTCCATTACAGGTAGCTACTGTGGAGATTGTTAGACTACAGGCAATTGCAGCTAAGATGGCCTTTAGGGCAACCTGGATGGTAAATGTCGAAAAAGGAAATAGAGAGAAGAAAAATATATACTTTACTGCACACGAAGCAATTACGGATCTTGTATCAGCGTTAAAGTATATAGTTAAATAACATTATGGCAAAAAATTTATTGCAGCAGGTAATGCTAAAGGCAGAAGATAAAGTAAAGAAGTCATTTCTTGACACGCAGGCTTTAATTGATAAAATTAATTACGGCTATATCGCCAAGCGTGAGTCAAAATTTGCTAAGAAAAATTCTTTCGCCCCAAGCACAATTGCGTACTCGCATGGTGAGTGTCCAAGATATTGGTACTTAGCATTTGAGGGTGCAACATTTGAGGATAATACAGACCCTTATGGTGGTGCAAACATGACTGCTGGAACAAAATCTCACGAAAGAATTCAGCAAGCAATGGCAGACGCTGGAATACTTAAAGACTCTGAGTTTAAGATTACTTGGAATGATCCGCCCATATTTGGTTTTGGAGATGTGCTTCTTGACTGGGGCGGAGAAGATCTTCTTGGAGAAATTAAAACAATGCCAAACGAGGGCTTTGAGTACCGCAAAGCAAGCGGTAAACCAAAGCTTGGTCATCTTGTTCAGCTTTTAATATATATGAGAATATTAAACAAAACCAAAGCGGTATTAATTTATGAGAACAAAAATAATCACGATCTGCTTGTTATACCAGTAGAAATAAATGATTATTACATTAAGTGGGTAAGTCAGACATTTGAGTGGATGAAAGAGGTTCGTAAAGCCTGGGAAGACAAAAGGCTCCCAGAAAAGAACTATAGGTCCAACTCAAAGATTTGCAAGACATGTCCTTTAAGGGCAACTTGTGACGAAGCTGGCAAGGGAGATATAAAGATTAGGTCCCTGGAGCCACTAAATGAAGAATTGTCAATGGTGTAATACTCCGTTTGAAACTAAGGTTAAGTATCAGATTTATTGCTCGCCTGAGTGTAGAGAAGAGGCTACTAAGGAAAAGGTGGCAGAAAGATATGCGATTGTTAGAAGAAAAAAGATGCACCAAAAGACAAGATATTGCAAAAATTGCAAAACTAAATTGTCTGCATATAATGATGAAATTCTATGCGACAGCTGTCTAGTAAATCCAAATGATGTCAGCAAGGCTTTAAAGGAAATAAAAGGAATGGCAAATGGTAAAGATAAGCAGCCTGACCAATAGGCCAACAAGCATTTGCTCTATAGATGCAAGCACAAATAATTTTGCATTTGCTATTTTTAAAGATGGTAATTTAATGTCATTTGGTAAAATAAAATTTGAGGGAATAAATACATACCAAAAAATTAAAGATTCTGCCAGAAAGTCAGTTGCCTTCTTTGAGAAATTTAAAGATCAGATTGATGCCATCGTAATAGAACATACTATTTATTTAAACAGCCCAAAGACAGCAGCAGACCTAGCCCTAATCCAAGGAGCGTTGCTTGGTGCAGCGGCTCAAAATGGAATTAAACTTTCTGGTTCTATTAATCCAATTGCTTGGCAGACTTACATTGGTAATGGCAAACTGACAAAAGACGCAAAAGTTTTGATTAGAAAAACAAATCCAGGTAAGTCAGAGTCTTGGTATAAACAGCACGAGCGTGAGATCAGAAAACAAAAAACAATTAATTTTGTTAATATTAATTATGATATTGACATAGATGATAATGATGTTGCAGATGCTATAGGCGTTGGTCATTATGCCATAGGCAACTGGGAGAGGATTGACAAATAAGATGGGGTCTGCTAAACTATATACAAATGAATTGTGGCTTAAGAAAAGATACCACATGGATAAAAAAACACCAGAAGAAATTGCAAAGGAGTGCGGGGTAAGCGTAGAAACAATTTATGTATACCTTGCAAAATTTGGATTAAGAAAGTCACGCAGATGAGTCTACAAACACAAAAAGAAATTGAAAAAGTAACTAAGCAAGTATCGGATTTGCTAATTGCAAAAAATAAGTCATATGGAGACTCTGCCCTGCACCCTATTCGTGTATTTTCTAAGGCGGATACTGTAGAGCAGCTTTTGGTTAGGATTGATGATAAGCTGTCTAGGATTCAAAACGGGCATGACTGGCCAGGTGACAATGACATTGAAGACCTAATTGGGTATTTGATTTTGTTAAAAATTGCAAAGGACAAAAATGGCAAGGCGTAAAAAGGCAGATGTAAAGCCAACATACTTTGAAACATTGCCAATAGTAACAATTGACGGCTTTGAAATTAATGAAGGCGATATGATCAAGGTCAAGGGCCAACATGGAGATAGATTTAAGTTTATTGGGCTTACCAAAAATAATTTAACTGGCTCTCAGTGGGTAGATTGTTTTCAAATTATTGGAGGAGTTGCTTCTACATTTAGGTCTTTTAAAGAGGATCAAATAAAGAGAATTCCTCAACGTGGAAAGAGGAGAAGCCGTGTCAGCTGAGCAAGACCTAATTAATCATTTAGACCAAGTCAATAAGGTTGTTGGAGAGTATTTAAAGGGCAGTGATCCAACTAAAATTTCAAAAGAACTTGCCATACCAAGACAAACTGTAGTTGCTTATTTAAATGAATGGAAGGCTATGGCTGCAGATAATGCAGCTATTCGTGCACGTGCCAAAGAAGCCCTTGTGGTTGCAGATACGCATTATAGCAAGCTAATTGAAAAAGCTTATGAAGTAATTGACGAGGCGACAACCGTTGCAAATCTTCCAGCAAAGACTGCTGCAATTAAGCTTGTTATGGACCTAGAGTCTAGAAGAATTGATATGCTACAAAAAGCTGGACTGTTAGAAAACAAAGAGCTAGCAGAAGAAATGATTGAGATAGAAAACCGTCAGCAAATTCTTATAGGCATATTAAAAGATATTGCTTCAGAGCATCCAGAAGTCAGGGATAAGATTATGAGGAGGCTATCTGATGCCACACGTCCTGGAGAAACAATTACGATTGTGAGCCAGTAATGTTTGATGATTTTTTAGAGGCATTGCAAGATAATGTTTTTGAAGAAAAGCCAGTAGATGCAAAGACATTTGTAGAAGGCGAGCATTATTTAAACCAGCCACCGCTATCAGCTATCCAGTACGATATTGTGGAGGCAATGAGCCAGGTCTATAGAAAACAAGACCTAATAGCCTTGACGGGCACTGAAAGTGGATCTAGACACTATAATAAATATACCAAAAACGAGATTATACTTCAGCTAGGAAAGGGAAGTGGTAAAGATTTTACGTCAACAGTTGCATGTGCTTATATTGTATATAAGCTATTATGTCTTAAAGATCCTGCACGATATTTTGGTAAGCCTAGTGGTGATGCCATTGACATCATTAACGTTGCTATTAATGCCCAACAGGCGAAGAATGTTTTCTTTAAAGGATTTAAAACTAAGATTGAGAAGTCCCCTTGGTTCGCTGGTAAGTTTTACGCTAAGGCTGAAAGTATTGAATTTGATAAATCTATTACAGTATATTCTGGACACTCGGAAAGAGAATCTCACGAAGGTCTCAACCTTATACTTGCAGTCCTTGACGAGATTTCTGGTTTTGCCCAGGAAGTTGGCACGGGCAATGATCAGGGTAAAACTGCAGATAATATCTATAAAGCATTCCGTGCATCAGTAGACTCTCGTTTTCCAGATTTGGGGAAAGTGGCACTACTTTCATTCCCAAGATATCCTGGAGACTTTATCTCCCAAAGATATGATGACGTTATTGCAGAAAAAGATGTAACTACAAAAACTCATAAGTTCATAATGAATCCAGATTTGCCAGAAGCACAAGAGGGAAACAGTCTTGAAATTAGCTGGGATGAAGATGAAATTATTAGTTATAAGTATCCAGGAGTGTTTGCACTAAAAAGACCAACCTGGGTGGTTAATCCAACTAGAAAAATAGATGATTTTAAACTAGCGTTTTATACAGACATGGGTGACGCTATGCAAAGATTTGCATGCATACCAACATTCTCATCTGACGCATTTTTTAAGCAAAGAGATAAGCTAAAGCAGGCAATGTCAATAAGAAACCCCATTGATAATTTTAGAAGATTTGAAGAAACGTTTAAGCCAGACCCAGAAAAAATTTATTATGTTCACGCTGACCTTGCACAAAAGCATGACAAGTGTGCTGTTGCAATTGCTCACGTAGAAAAATGGGTAAACATTCAAGTTATAAAAGACTACGAACAAATTGCCCCAGTTGTGATTGTAGATGCAGTTGCCTGGTGGGAGCCAAGGGCAGAAGGTCCAGTAAACTTATCAGAGGTAAAGCAATGGATACAGAATCTAAGAAGGGTTGGATTTAACATAGGAATTGTCTCATTTGACCGCTGGCAATCATTCGACATCCAGAATGAGCTAAAGGCTGTAGGCATGAGAACAGATACTGTTTCAGTTGCTAAAAAGCATTATGAAGACATGGCAATGTTGGTATATGAAGACAGATTGGTAATGCCATCCATTGATCTTTTATTTGAAGAGCTTACAGAGCTAAAAATTATGCGTGGTAATAGGGTTGACCACCCACGCAAAAAATCAAAGGACTTAGCAGATGCCGTTTGTGGTGCTATTTATGGTGCAATTTCTCATACTCCAAGAAACCTTAATGAAGAAGTTGAGATTCATACTTTTAGAGATAGGCCAAAAACAGCACTTGAAATTCAAGATAAAAACGTGATACAATATAGGACCAAACCATCCGAAAAAGATGTTGAGGATTACTTAAATCAGTTTAATTTGTTATAGGAGTGAGAGAATTGTCTTTGCCAATCTCTCTCGTATACTTTTCAAATTATTCTGAAAACACTAAAAGATTTGTAGAAAAGGTAACAGATGCAGGAATTCGTATTCCAGTTCGTTCTAGCGATGCCATTAGCTTTACTGTGGATGACGAGTACGTCCTTGTTTTACCTACTTATGGTGGCGGAAATGAATCGCCAGCCATCCCCAAATCAGTAAAATTATTTTTAAACAATTCTCATAATAGAGATTTGTTACGTGGTGTCATTGGAACTGGCAACACAAACTTTGGCGAACACTATTGTAAGGCAGCAGATATGGTATCTGCTAAAACTGGTGTACCAGTGATTGCCAGGGTAGAGTTATTGGGTACCCCAGAAGATGTAGAAATAATTAAACAAAGGTTGGAAACATTATATGGAAACTAAACTAAGCTATCACGAGCTAAATGCCATGCTGAACATTTATGATGACAATGGCCAAATCCAGTTTGACAAAGATAAGGCCGCTACCAAGGCATACTTTCTAGATCACGTAAACCAGAACACCGTCTTCTTTCACAGCCTGGAAGAAAAGCTTGGATATTTAGTTGAAAATGACTACTACGAAAAGTCAATTTTGGATCAGTATTCTCCAGAATTTATTAAAGATTTGTTTAAGCACACATATAGTTATAAGTTTAGATTTCCAACATTTGTAGGAGCATACAAGTTTTATACCCAGTATGCCCTAAAAACATTTGATGGAGAGAGATACCTAGAACGATTTGAAGACCGTGTTGCAATGAACGCCCTGATGCTCGCTATGGGCGATGAACAATTTGCAAAAGACATTGTTGATGAAATTATTACTAATAGATTTCAACCAGCTACGCCCACTTTTCTTAATGCAGGCAAGAAGCAAAGAGGAGAGTTTGTCTCCTGCTTCCTGCTTCGTGTAGAAGATAATATGGAGTCTATTGCACGTGCAGTTACTTCCTCCTTGCAGCTATCTAAGCGTGGCGGTGGCGTTGGTCTTAACCTTACAAATATACGTGAGCTTGGTGCACCAATTAAGAAAATTGAAAACCAGTCATCTGGCATTATTCCAGTAATGAAAATGCTTGAAGATGCATTCTCCTATGCCAACCAGCTGGGTGCAAGGCAGGGTGCTGGAGCTGTTTACCTAAACGCTCACCACCCAGACATCATGCGATTCCTTGACACCAAGCGTGAAAACGCAGACGAAAAGATTCGTATCAAGACCCTCTCAATCGGCGTTGTGATCCCAGATATTACCCTAGAGCTTGCAAAAAATAACGATGACATGTACTTATTCTCTCCATATGACGTTGAAAGAATATATGGAAAGCCAATGTCTGATATATCTGTTACAGAGCTTTATAATGAAATGGTAGACGATCCACGAATTCGTAAGTCTAAGATTAAGGCACGAGACCTATTCCAAAGAATAGCAGAGCTGCAGTTTGAGTCAGGGTATCCATATATTGTCTATGAAGATAATGTCAACAAGGTAAATCCAATTGAGGGCAGGATTAATATGTCCAACCTATGCTCTGAAATCCTGCAGGTAAATACTCCAACTACTTACAATAATGATATGTCATATAAAGATATTGGTAAAGACATCTCTTGTAATCTTGGATCATTAAATATAGCTAAAGCTATGGAGTCTCCAGATTTTGCTAAGACGGTGGAGGTTGCTATTCGTGTGCTAACCTCTGTGTCAGAGCAATCATATATTGACTCTGTAATGTCAGTTGCAGAGGGAAATAGAAAGTCCAGGGCAATTGGCCTTGGACAGATGAACCTACACGGATATTTTGGAAAAGAAAGGATGCATTATGGAAATGAAGAATCAGTTGACTTCACGAACATTTATTTCTACACAGTGCTGTACCATGCACTCAGAGCAAGCAACAAGCTTGCAATTGAAACCAGCTCGCCATTTGAAGGGTTTGAAAAGTCTAAATATGCGTCTGGTGAATTCTTTGACAAGTATATACACCAAGAGTGGAAGCCAGCGACTGAAAAAGTTGGCAGAATTTTTGCTGAGGCAAAGATTCATGTACCTACACAAAAAGACTGGCAGGAGCTAAAAGACTCCGTGATGAAGCACGGTATCTACAACCAGAACCTGCAGGCTGTTCCACCAACTGGTTCAATTAGCTATATCAATAACAGTACTAGCTCAATCCATCCTATTGCTGCACAGGTTGAGATTCGTAAAGAGGGTAAAATGGGAAGGGTCTACTACCCAGCCCCATATCTAACTAACAATAATCGTGAATATTTTATGGATGCCTACGAGATTGGTCCTGAAAAAATTATTGATATTTATGCTGCTGCACAACAGCATGTTGACCAAGGCCTATCGCTAACACTATTCTTTAAAGACACCGCCACAACTCGTGATGTAAATCGTGCACAGATTTATGCATGGAAAAATGGAGTTAAGACAATTTATTATATTAGAATCCGTCAGCAGGCTCTGCAGGGCACAGAGATGGAAAATTGCGTAAGCTGCATGCTATAAGGAGAATGATGATTACAAGACCAATTAACTGGAACAAGGTAGAAGATCCTATTGATTTAGAGGTATGGAACAGGCTGACTCAAAACTTCTGGCTACCTGAAAAAATTCCACTATCTAATGATATTCAGTCTTGGTCTACGCTGAGGGACAATGAAAAGCTTCTCACCATGCGTGTATTTACTGGACTAACCATGCTTGACACTATCCAGGGTACAGTAGGCTCAATGTCCATCATGCCAGATGCAATTACACCACATGAAGAGGCAGTAATCACTAATATTGCCTTTATGGAGTCTGTACATGCCAAGTCATACTCTAGTGTATTTTCTACCCTTACTTCTACTCAAGAAATTGAAGATGCCTTTAGGTGGTCTGAAGACAATGAGTTTTTGCAAAAGAAGGCAGCTATTGTACTTGAAAGGTACCGTGGAGATGATCCACTACAAAGAAAAATTGCTTCCACATTTTTGGAATCATTCTTATTTTATAGTGGTTTTTATTGGCCAATGTATTTATCTTCCAGAGCAAAGCTAACAAATACTGCAGATCTTATTAGACTAATTATCCGTGACGAAGCTGTACATGGCTACTACATTGGATATAAATTTCAAATCGCATACAACAGGCTTGACTGGAATAGCCAGCAAGACCTAAAAGACTGGGCATATGGCTTTTTGATGGAGCTGTATGAGAATGAAATTAGGTATACAAGAGAGCTGTATGATGAGGTGGGGCTTACAGAAGATGTTAAAAAGTTTTTGCATTACAATGCCAACAAGGCCCTGATGAATCTGGGCTTTGATCCACTCTTTCCCAAGGAAGTCTCAGAGGTAAGTCCTGCAATCTTAGCGGCCCTATCGCCAAATGCTGACGAAAATCACGACTTTTTCTCTGGCTCAGGCTCCTCCTATGTGATTGGCAAGCACGAATCTACTACAGATGACGACTGGGATTTTTAGTGGTTGACAAAATAGCAAATATCTGGTAAAATAGATAGGTTATATAACAGGGTATGGCTAAAAATCATGTCCAAACTACAAAGAAGGAACATATATATATGACTACAATTAAGAAGTTGGCTATTGCACTATCTGTAGCCCTTGCTGCAAGCACTCTACCAGTTCTTGCAGCTTCTGCTAATACACAGACACTAACTGTGGCTGGAGTATCTGCTTCTGGAGGAACAACATCTGCAACAGCAGTTGCTCTTCCAGTGCCAGGCGACACAGTAACAGCATCTAATGCTCTCAGCATTTCTGTTTCTGGAGTTGTTGCTGGAACGACAGTATCTGCAACTGCTACAAATGCATTTCTACTAACTACTCTAACTGGTGCAACCAATGCATCTGGTTCAGCTGCAGTTACAGTAAATGCAAGCACAAGCGGTAGCGTAGAGCTGTTTGTATTTACCAAGACTACTGCAGTTGGTTCTGTTGTAGTTACAGTTGGAAATACTGCTACTACTTACTTTGTTAGGGGTACTGCTGGAGATGTTGTAAAGGTTGCACTTTCTGCACCAGCATCTGGTCTAGCTGGATCAACCCAGTCAGTAGTTGTATCTGCCTTTGACCGTTACGACAACGCAAAGGCATCTGGAACAGTAAGCCTAATTGTTAATTCAAATGGTGTAATCACTACGCCAACTGCAACAACTGGTGCTGCTGGTACAGTTAGCTATGTTGTTACCCTGCCATCCACTGGCTCTCTAGCCGTCACAGCATTTGCTGCTAGCTCTTCTGCTACAGCAGTTATTGCTGTAACACAGCCACGTAATTTGCAGGCAGAGCTGGACAAAGCACTTGCTGACCTAGCTGCTGAAAAGGCTGCACACGAAGTAACCAAGAATTTGGTAACTTCTATAAGTGCAGAGCTTGCTGCTGTTAAGTTAGAGCTTGCAACTAGCAAAGACCTTTCTGCAAAGGAAGTTCGTAAGCTAAAGTGGCAGTACAACACACTTGTAAAGAAGTACAATGTTGGAAAGCCAAGGGCTGAAAGACTAGCATTTATTAAGTAATTTCTTACTGAATAATATTAAGGGGCATGGATAAAACCGTGCCCCTTTTATTTTTATATAAACAAGTATAATAATACAAGCATACATTCCAGCTACCCCAATCAGGAGTGATACAAATTAAAAAGTCACACAGAGCCTTTGTTGCTCTAACTTTAGCATTTTTACCAACTTTTTTGGCTGCCGATCTGGCACACGCAGAAGGGTCTTCTACACAGGTTTCTGTAACGTTAACTTTAGATCAGCAAGTAACGCAAGCAGAAATCACTGTGACTACAGCTACATCTCAAATACAGGTTGTAACAGAAAACCTAGCTAGCACAAGTGCACTAATACAACAGCTTGTTAGTGGAGGGTCTGCAGATATTGCTTCTGTATCTGAAGTAATAACATTAGCTACCACAGCTGTAGCAGAGGCCTCCCAGGCTTTATCAAGTGCCTCTGACGCACTATGGGATGTCAAGCAAAAGCAAGACTCCTACCAGCTTGCAGTTGCCTCTTCACAGCTAGCAGATTCTAATTTAGCTGTGGCACAAACAAGTTATAGCCAGGCAGTAATTGACCTATCATCCATTAGTGCAGCGGTATCGGGACAGCAACAGATAGTTCAGCAAGAGCAGTCTGAGCTGAATGCCCTAACCAATGTGCCATCAAATAGTTTTCAAATATCTAGCCCAGGTTGGACAAACTCAGTAGAGGCAAGCACAGCATCTACTACTAGCGTTATCCTTCCACCAATGTGGGATGCATCTACAAAAATCGATGTTCCATTTGATATTAGAATGGGAAACACTTTATACGAAGGCCAAGGCAGTGCTAGTCAAATTTATGTAACATCTAAAGCATTTATTTCTTTTGGTCAGGGGGATCACACATTTTGGGATTGGCCACAGACAACTGGTATATATGTATACCAGTCTGACTGGATGACTGCAGGAGCAGGTGCATACACTAAAGTAACAACTACAGACAATACATTAACAGTTGAGTGGTCATTGCATAGATTTGGAGATAGCAATGGCCCACTAACAAGCGTGGTTTGGAATATGTTGGTTGATCCAGCTACTGGAGAATGGACTGGTTATTCAGAAATATCTGGAAATACAGAAGGTCTTTACGGTGGTCCAAGAATTGGCGTTAGATATTCTAATGGTGGCACTATATTTACAATGTCTCCAAGAATAGTAGACTCCGTTTCTGCAGAATTAATTGCTCAACAGCAACAGGTGGTAAGCTCTGAATCAGCAATATTGGTTAATTTACAAACACAGAAAAGCCTACAAACAATAGTTGTTCAGCAGGCATCTACTTCTCTTGCAGTTGCACAATCTGTATCGTCACAAGCTAATACGGTAGAAGCACAAGCATTATCAGAATTTACAACAGCATTACAGAACACACAAAATGTTATAAGTAATTTAATTATTGTTGTTGAAAACGCAGAAACAAAAGTTCAAACCGCATATGTGGTTACAACAAATG
>Ga0207939_1000170_pt1 | contig 22133 bp, 27 predicted proteins | sample LakMenEpi02Jun12_FD_150663 | JGI IMG/M metagenome (GOLD analysis project Ga0207939, IMG submission 150663) | Freshwater microbial communities from Lake Mendota, WI - 02JUN2012 deep hole epilimnion (SPAdes) | ecosystem: Environmental > Aquatic > Freshwater > Lentic | place: Lake Mendota, Madison... | reverse complement strand
AGAGGTTTTGCGTAGCTTCTCCGAACAATTCAGATTGCGCCTCTGTGAACCCAAGGCCAAATCCGTATGAACAAAAATCCATACCAGAATTAGAATAATCCTGTATTACGCCGTTTGCGTTGATTGCCATCATGACCATGTTTTGAACTGTCATGATGCCTTGGCTTGCCGCTGTATCGCTGGCACGGGTTGCATAAACGCCATTACGGTAACGACCGTTGAATCGGAATGCTGAACCAGTTCGAGATCTGATAAAAAAATATCTATTGTCAGTATCAGTCGCGCTGCTAAGTGATGATCCGTTGTTTGGTCCTGCGCCGCTGCCATACCTTTCGATCCATGCGCGAGTATTACTTGATGTATCTTGCCCACCCATGAATCTTTGAGTGTTAACTAAGGCGCCATTAAATCTGGTCATTGCAAACAAGGATGTGGAATCTTGCAAGCATCCAGCACCAGAAAGCGACACGCCAGTGTTAAAATACCCCGTTGAGCCATCGCTTTGCACATACCCCGCCGCATGCGTAACCGTCCCGACGAACGTGCCGCTAGTCAGGCTTGTCATGCAGATAGCATTTGGCGCGGCGACTCCCCAGATTGGAAGGTAGAGACGTTTCAGCGAGGAATACCAGCCATCGGCTTTCCCTGTCTTGTAGAAGGTATTGATTGCTGTCCTCTGCCCTTCGCTAACCGTCCCACCAGCAGCGACAACTGCATTGATGTATGCCTTCGCATCGGGATCAGATTCAATAGGATAAAGACCCGGAATCTTTCCGGGATGCAGCCCCCCAATAATCCCTGTGCCAACTAAGGAGTTAGCGCGGAGTTGCGCAGGATTGAGTATTCCTTTACCGAATAACATTAGGAGATTGGGACAAAGTTTGTGCGAATAGAAGTGCTGCCAGAGGCATTGGTAACAGTAAGGCGAACTAAAGTTCCAGATGGAATTAATGTCTGCTCTGTTTGAGCAGTCCAAGATCCATCAGCGACACTATCAAAAGAACTCTTGTCAACATTGCTTTGAATGGTCATCACTACTGTCGCGCCACCAAAAGTCCCTTTTAATGTGAAGAGATAAACATCCCCCATATTAACTGCTAGATCATAAGAGCCATTGGCAGTAATTGGATTATTTCTGTATAAGTCAGGCATTGGTTGATTTCTTTAGTTGTTTTAGCCCCGACTAAATAAGGAGCAATTAGAGAAAAAGTAGCTCGCCCCATAAAAAGTATGAGGCGAGCATAATTATTTAGGCATCATTAGACACATGATACCAACGAGTTCCGTCAGACAGCAGCCTTGCAGCTTTTGCTGTAGCAATAACAACGTTTGCTGCGTCAGCAGTGCCAGTCAGAATCACTTCAGAACCAGAACCATCAACAGTGCAGTTTCCAGAAGCAGTGTTAAGAATGAAAACTTCACGAGGAAACGCAGCAGCAAGCGGAAGAGTTACAGTTGGAGTTGTCCCAACCACTACATTCAAACGCTTATTGATAACGTCACCATTAGCTACAGATGAATCAACATCGCTAGCAGTGAGTTCATTAACACCATGGATATTACCCTCAGCATCTCTTGTTGCCAAAACACTGTCAACAAAACCAAGAGCCTTGCGACCTTTGTTAATGTAACGCCATGTGGCCTTAGTTGGAAGAACGAGTGAAAGAATTGTTTTCATATTTTTATCGAGTTACCCATTAAGAAGAAAACCCCGGCCCGAATGGGCGTTCGAACCGGGGTTTAAGGTTACTTACAGACCAAGAGAGTCGCCGGGATTAACTCGGCCATCTGGACTTGGAACAGCAAGGTGACGAATAACAATACCATACTCAGGATTAAGCGGCTTAGTTCCACTTGCAAGAACAGCGCGGAATTGTCCGATAGTTCCATCAGGGTTATCCGACTTGTCATCGTAGTTGGTCCACTTAATCTCACCAGCATAGTTGACGGCATCGAATTGAGCCTTGCCAACCGAAGTGATTGGACGAGGAACTTTCGAGCAAACAACGTCTTGATGGAAGATGAAGGAATCTTCCCAAGTGCCTTCAAGCCAATCTGGATTAGGAATCCGCTTGGTTCCAGCAATGTTCATAACGAACTGAGGAATACGAAGCCATGCTTTAAAGTAGATGTCATCAGTTGCATCGTCTGCTGAGAACACTGCACCATCAGCGCGTTTAACGCGATAGGTAGTAGCAGTAAGATACTTCACAACAATAAGTGGAACACCACTGTAAGTCCCCGAAGACGGAGTGATTTGACTTCCCGGGAACAGACGAGTCATGTAGGTAGTGCCAAGAATGGTATTCAGAGTCGTTCCCGAACTGAAGCCAGAGTTGACAGTAATAACAGCCGTCTTGTTGCCAGCGTCACGAGTAATGTCGTCGATGTGACGAGTATCATCCGCGCCAGAAGCTGCGGTATGATATTTCTCCCAGCGACGAATCCGGTCATCATTGATGTGACTAAATCCGTTGTAAGTCCACTTTTGACCCATAGGCCCAAGAAGCTTTTCATTCATGCTAGAATAACGGAAATCCTCACGAATATCGGGATCAGCCATGATGAGGCGACGGGATTGGCGAGCGGAAGTAACCAGTCCATAAACAGGACGGTTTTCAGCCATGCCAAGAGCACCTTCAGCAGCGCCTTGGAAGTTCAGGTATTCATAAACGGAATCAAGGAATCCATTGGTCAGAATCGAGGAATCAGTTCCAGTTGCGGAAGGGAAGCCGTAGCTATCATAATCACCACCAGTAAGGTTGAAACCAGAATCAAGAACAACAAGATTGTCCGAAACACGCTCATACTCAGAACGCTTACGCTCAATCCAAAACTCACGCTCTTGCTCGGCCATAGCCTTTACGCAAGCATTCATTTGTTGGACACGAACGAACTTGTCGCGGAGGTTGTTTGTGTTCATTGGAGGACCCCAAATAGCTTTGTGCTTCAGATTGAAGTCACGAATGGTTTGCGAATAAGCAACGAAGTCAGCGGGTGGAACACCACCAGTGCTGTCAGCGGCTTGCGAATACGCACCGTTGTTAGTGTCAGATGCAGCAGTGCTCATGTCTGCCCAATCTACAGGATCGGTAGTTGCAGCATTTGCGCCATTCTCATCCGTCAGCATTACGCGGTCGAATTGGAATGTTTTTTGCACGGAAGATTTTTCATCCTCCCACATTTCTTGACGATAGAGCGTAATCCACGGAGTGGGTTGGCTCATCATTTTTTGGTTAATATCAGTTCCGATTTGCGGAGCTTGTTCGACTAGGAAGTCGTTGATTGTTGGAGCAGGCATAATTTTATTTCAGTTAGAATTTTAGTTTGTTAGTTAGCGTTAATATAGTGACGTATCACTACGAGGAAAACAGAGTTTGTCCCAGATGGGATTACTCAGAAAATGCTTTCAATTAGAACGCACTAACACGGCGAGCGGGTGAATCTGGTCTGCTTTTAGAACCTGCCAAATCTTAGGTTCGTAGAAACAATTGCCGAATTCACCCGCTTTGTCCAGAAAAAAATTAATTTATTTAACCAGAGAAATCCATATCTCCAAATCTCTCTACAAAGCTCCTGTTATCACCTGAAGGTGCAGATGCCTTACTTGAATTAATGCTATTCCCAGTATTAGCCCTAGCCTTAATTGCTTTTTCATCACCAACTTCATACTCATGAAGTCTTTGACGGAGATTATTAATCTCTCCAGCAAGATGCTTTACCATCACTCCAGAAAAGGAAGCAAGAGCCATATCACGAGTCCCAGCCCTAGAGAAGTCCAAAGACATTGTTTTGTTTCGCATCTCTTTGAATGCTTCTGTTTCTTTGCCATCCTCTCCGACCAAACCCGGAATCTTCTCCTTGTATTTATCCCATAGGGTTCGGAGATGAGTTTGATAAACCTTCCTGTTTTCTTCCAATGCTTTTTCAGTTTGCATTACACGGTCAGCTTCAATCTTCTGAATGTATTTTTCAGCATCTTGAAGCATTTCCTGACGCTTACCAAGAAGTCTTGTAAGGTCTTGGCTAATGCGATAAACTTCAGACTTATCATAATCTGAAAACTCACTAAGATGTTCCTTGATTAGTTCATTTTGCTTCTTGCGATCACCCTCAGAAATAATAGACCACAGCACTTGGGGATCACCTTCATACAATTTAGCGAGCTCTTCGCTCTTATCATAAAGATCATCAACAGGCTTTCTGATTTCCCTTTTGAATTCTTCAGATGTTTCAACTTTAATTTTTGCGCTTTGGTTAGAAAGTTCAGCAATTTGCTGTCTCAAACCTTCAGCCTCCGAAGCTTTTAGCTCCAAGTCACTTAGTTTTTGTTGAACTTCTGGGCTTATTGTATTCTGCTTGGCTTCTTTAAGCTCATTACGCAAAGCTTTGAACTTGTCGCCAGCCTTAGCTTCCATGCCCTGCACAGCCTCATCTGTTTCTTTATCAAATGATTCTTCGTCAAAACCAACTTTTTCTTCAGTCTTCTCTTTAACCGGAGGGGTTTCTGCCTCTAGGAAATCGTCATCAAACTTAATATCGTTTTCCTTTGCCTCTTTCTTGTCTTCCACGACTTCGCTAGAGGGCTTTGCTTCCTTCTCTTGAGTCTTCGTAGGCGCAGGAGCTGCCTCCTTCTCAAGCGGTTCTGAGGACGCAGCATTGCCTTCCTGCTTATCAAAGAGCTTTTCAAAAGCATCATTGATTCCTCCAATACTTGGATCAGCCCATTTCTGGCCTCCGGTCATAATTTCTTCCGACGTTTTTTCTGTTGTTGCTGACATTGTGTTTTCTTTGTTTTACTGGCGATGGATCAATCTTTTAGGCAGGACTTGCGGGTTCGCCTTTATATCCGCATATCCAAATAGAGTTGCAATTACATCACGAGCGCCTTCTTGATAATGGAAAGCCAAGGCAGATTGCTCAATGGTTTCTGAACCAGACTTTTTCCTACCAATCTCCATAAGAGAAAGTTGAATGCCACGATGCAGTAGCGGAGAATTAAATAAATGAGCTAGTTGCTCTTTTTCGATTTCAGTAAATGTAAGATTCATTTTTAGTCAGGACTAAATTTGCGTGGACTTAAGACGAGTCATTTTTGCTTGTGTCTCAGCGTCTCTTGTAATGATTGAAGACATTGCTTTTTGAGCTGCTTGAACTTGCGTCTGAGCCCCTATCTCTTTAATCATCTGAAGCTTGGCTACATGAGCCTCCATCATTTGTTGGAGTTTTTGCTTATGAAGCATATCCTTTTCTTGAAGCTTTGCTTGCGTTGCTTTTGCTTGGGCTTGTAGAGCTGTATCCTCTGGACTCATTCCATCTTGAGCTTTCTGTGGATCTTCCATTTCACCGTCTCTAACCTTTTTCTCCATTGCTTTCATGCCATTTACGACAATCTCGCCAATTTGCTGAACCAGTTCTTGATACTTGTTCAATTCAGGTTGAATACCCTTATAGACAGTAGTAACTGCCAATGTGTCAACGCAATGCTTGTAGAGCATTTGATACTTCATTGTCCATTCGATCAGATCAACTTCACCAGTTTCAACGCCTTCCAAACCTGCTTCAAGAGCCGGAATGTGAGCAGATAGATGCACCATATGATTCTCTCCATCCGTAGGAGCAATGTAATCACTCTCAAGAAGCTCCATATTTTCAAGCTCTGCAATCTTGAAGTCGTAAGGAAGGCGCTTCTCATTTGGTTTCCCTGTGTATCGCTCCGCCTTATCAACTCCTAAAAGCTCAACAAGGTAATCATATTCAAAGTTGGAACGACCAACTGCATCAAATGTAGAGTAGAGTTGCTGAACTTGGTCAAGCAACATGATTCGACTTGCACGAGAACCTGTTCCAATAATCCGAGTTGCTTTAACTCGCTTGAAATCAATCTGACTAAAGATGTCAGCAGGAACACCACGAGCAACACACCGAGCTTTCATTTCATTAACTCGCTTCCTAGCTTGCTTGTCTTTCTGCCTGACAGTGAAAGCACGTTTAACTTTCTCCCTCATGATCTTATCATACGGGCCATAAAAAAGATTGATTGCAAAACTGTTCAGCTTGTTAATGTAATCTAGCTGCGAACTCACTTCTAGCTTCGTTCTGCGATCTTGCTCTGGATTCATTACCATGTTACCAGAAGCCAAACCACCAGTGGCGCGATTCAAAATCCTTCGGCTTTCTTCAATTGCAGGAATCAATGAGTTGTTCAAGTTCTGGCTCATCTGCCGCTCTGGAATCTTCATTGTTGGAGGTAGACAAATAAAGCCGCCAGCATCAATCAATTGAGAATCCTGAAGGTCTTCAACGCTTGAAGGTTGAACAATAAGCGATGATCCAATCCTAGCATTGTCCAGAAGCTTACAGTGCATTACATCCATTGCAGTGCAAAGCTGGTAAATGAGATAACCAAGACCACGAACTGTATACAAAAGTCCACCATTGCCGACATTAAAGGTGAAAAGCTGAAAAGCCTCGTCAACGGAATCGTAGAAATCACGTTGCTTAAACAAAAATTCTTCTTTGCCCTTTCCTCCTTCAGCAGCGTCTAATGTGGTAATGTAAAAACTAATTTTTCCATTAAATTCTTTTACCCAAAGGAAAATAACTTCGACTGGTTCAGCCACAGTGGAAACATAAACCTCATTAGATTTAATGTCTCGCTGGACTTGCTCCCAGTTACCCCATGTCTGGCTTTTGATTTTGGATGTAGTGTTAACAATAGCCCTTTTTACGGCTTTTTCATTCCATCCATCAAGAGCGCCTTCTCCAATTTTCCCATACAAATCAGTTACAGTCATTGTTCCTGAAGCTGCTGCAACCTCAACGCCACTTGAAACAATACCAGTGCTTCTTGGAAATTTGAATTTATCAAGTCCAGCTACTGAGTATTGCATCGTTTGCTTATCGTCAAAGAAAGCAACTCCAACTCCATGAGTGACATAAGTGTCTGATAACTGCAAATGCAACGGAAGGCTTTTGTCATCGCTACGATCCATCGTAGTAAACTCTTCAGCCATAATTTGAGACCACGTATCAGCGTAGTTCTCATCTATTTCTTTTGAAAGAGGAATTTCCGCCAGAGTTTTTGGATTGGCGTAAATATCAAGATAGGCTGAAACAGCTTCGTTCTTGATTGCCGGTCCTTCCCCTGTAGTAATATTGAACCTATCAGACTGCCCTTTGTTCTCTAGCTCTTCTTCATCATGCGGAGGAATGAAATCCATTAAGCCCTGAACCAACGAGCGATTAAAGGAACCTGATTCATCATCAGATTCCATCTTCCTAAAGATTCCACGAGCAGCTTCAGGAGTGCTTATTCTTTCTGGTGGCGCTTCTAGTGTTTCGTCATCAAGCAACTTGAGATCGTCCAAAGCTTGTTCCGTATCTGAAAATAGAGCCATTTTTCTTGTTGAATTTAATTTACCTGCCAGATGTTCTTAGAACATATTTCCTAAATCAAAATTAGTAAGTTGCTGATTGAATCTCTTAATTCAACCAAGTTGTCAAGAATATCTTTATCCAATTCTCATTTTCCTACCACATGAACTTCCGAGAGCTCTTGTTGCTCCTGCTTTAGCCCACCCATTATTCACCATACGCGCAACTTGCTTGACTTCAAAACTATTAAAGCGCCCTAGCGTAATTGCTTTTTCTACAAGCATATTGAATACGTCAGCGCGGTCAGGACTTCTTTTGAGTCTTTTCTTTGCTTCTTCTTTGCTTTCAACCCTTAGTGCCTTTATTTCTTTTTTGTGATACTCACGTTCAATTAACTCGGCCATTGTTTCTTTGGACAATCCACTAATCTGTCTACCTCGAATAAACTCCTTTGGCTGTATCCACAATTCACTATTCTTGTTGTAGAAAGGCGTGTTCTGCTCTCGAAACACAACTGTTCTGTCACTAGCTTTTCCTTGAAAGTTGACTTTCTGAACGGCTGGACTCCATAGCTTATCTACAATGTGGCCAAATGCCTGACCTCCACCAGTGTTGTCCATAATAGCGTGGTTTGGATTAACTCCAAAATCCCCCGCCAGCTTCATCCATTGATCTACAATCTGGAATGTATGCGGTGTTTCTTTGTTGTTTACGTCTTCTTCTAAAGCGCCCTCATAACAAAAATGCAAATGGTCAACACTGTTAACCTTGCCTAATCGAGCAAAAGCACAGAATGACCTATCCCCTTCCCTAGAAAAGCTCTCATCCAAAGCCGTCAAAACTATTGGCCTGTCATCCCATGCAGGCTCATCTTGATCTAATACCCCATGATTCAAGAACTCTAGCTCTGAATAAATGGAATTTGTTGCACCGTCAGGACACCAGAAAGCTTTAATGAACTGGTAATAACCACGAGAATCCTTGCCGCCCCGCTCCTCCGCAACCAAATCGCACAATTCTTGATTGGGTTGCCAGAAATACTTATGCCTACCCCTCTCATCAACCAAGTCAGGATTCATAATCCTTGGACTCTTTTCAGCATTCAACCGAATACACCTTCCATACTTCGTCTTCCAACTCTCATCTTCCTCTGTAATCGACTTCCAGCCATTTTCTGGCTCACTCAAATCCCCAAAAGAATCACTAATCCTATCCGGGTTACTCATCCCACAAAAGGTTAGCCGCTCATTCGACGTAAGGTTCTGTCTAGATGTTCTCAATATCCCCTCACCCAAGTAAGCAAACTCATCCGCCGCAACCAAGAAGTTAGGATTTTTTAAGCCCTGCAAGTCCTTACAAGCCGTTGCCGCCTCTGTTCCCCCAGCCGCCATCAAAATGATACCACTATTCCTCGTTAACTGCCCCTTGGCGTTAATCCCCTTAATGTATCCATCCGAATCAATCAGCTTGCCCGGACATCCTTTCTCAACAGCCTGACTCCAAAACTGATTGATACTCTTCCATATCCGCCCCCGCGCCGACAACTTTGTCGTGCTCATTACAATAAAGTAAGTGTCCGTCGGCCGACTCCAATAACTCATCAAGCCATACAAGGCAACCGCATCACTCTTCCCCGACGAAGAACAACCAGCAAGACTAAGAAACTGATGATTCGACCAATCCCCTATCAACTCCCTCACAATCCACTCAGTCCACTCATTCCACACAACCTCCCTAATACTCCCCTCACAGTTGAACGCCAAATCAACCGCCCTCTTAAAACAATCAAATCTCTGATTAGGACTTATCTCTCCCCTCGAAAACATCCACAAATTAGCATCTATCTCCGAACTCCCCACCGGAAACTCCATCCCACAAACAACAGGCCCCCTCACAGCATTACCATTAACACTCATAATTTAAATTGGTTGCGCAGACGAGAATCGAACTCGTAACTCAAGCTTATGAGGCTCGCATGATACCTTTTCAACACCGCGCTAAAACCATATACCAACCCACAACACTCGCCGTCAAACACTTTATTTTCCCCGCAAAATTTTATTTTTTCCTCACTTGGTTTTATTTTTTTCCCCACGAAGTTTTATTTTTTTTCCTCACGAAGAACCCTTTCAGTCATGTGCGTTGAGTGAAACGAGTTGGTCAGCGCCTACCCCCCCCGTGGCCCCTCGGTAGTGATAGCCTCATGTAGTGATACCACCTTGCACTGCTCCTACACCAACGTAGAGCACTGCCTAAACAATTATGTTTGTATCTAAACACTTTCCCAGCGTTGAACGCGCTGGCCTGACTCCTCGCAGGATATCGAGGCTGTATAGAAAGACACACATATGAAGAAAGTAGAAGTATACGTAAACATCTGGGCACCTTCGCTCCTGCCATCTCCTGCCGGAAACGGCATCAAGCTGGAGTCTGGAAACAAAACCATTGCCGCATTTTGCGGCGATGAGGACGAGCAGCAGCTCGAAGCCCTGATCGGTCGCCCCCCAAACATGGGGAAAACATGGCACTTAAGCCATGAAGAACTGTTGGCCCTTGAGGTCAACGGATTAGTAACTATCAACTAATCCCTCCACTGGGGCAGCACGGTATAGCCGTGCGTAAGTCCTCAGCCCAATCGGGATTGATTGGATACAAGTATGAGAATAATACTAACAATAGTTGTGGCGATCTTTTGGATCGTCGTCGGCCTGATCGTCCTGCGCTTCTGTGCGTGGGCCGACACGGGGATGAAAGGAAATGTTCCAATCGAAAGGAGCATTATCCCATGAGCGCTTGGCCATCTGTTTATGACGAAGCGTGGGTTGACCACGCGATGTCAGTAATCGCTAAGGCGGCTACAATTGCTCCTGAGCCTGTTGAGGCTTTTCCGGGGCTATATGTAGCCAAAAATAGCGGTAGGCGATGCACGGTGGTCTGGGTGGCCAACTGGAACCTCGGAGTCAAATACCGGGAGGACGGGGAAACCTACACCAGAACCATTCGTGAATTCCTGTCCCTCTACGATAGGGTCTAACGCTCGAACCCAGAGCCATCGGTCGTGAATGATCGGTGGTTTTCATTTGCGGAGCCTGACCGCACAACAGGCATCTTCCCAGCTCGCTGGTCTCCACTGAGCCCTCAGGAAGAGGAATACACATATGAAAACAATGCAGCAACTAGAAACCCTCCAAACCATCGTATTCGAATGGATTGAAGAAATAGAAAATGACATCAGCGATCTTGAAACAAAGCGCGATGTATTCGATCAGAAGATTGACGAGTCTTACCTCATTAAGTTGAGGGGATCGTTAGTTTTCTTCACTGGCGTTAGCGAAGGGTTAAACCTGGAATCATCGCTTATTTATAGCACGATGGAAAAGGAAGCGCTCGGCTTTGACGATATAGACGATGAAGCCTTCTACTATAAGAAAACATGGTCAGGAATTGATCCTGACTAATAACTCTAACACTCGAACCCAGAGCCATCGGTCGTAACTGATCGGTGGCTCTTATTCGGGAGTTAGAGAAACCTCTCACTTCCCATCCCCATCATACCGGCAGATTGTTTTTCCGCACTCAATCGTTGGGTTGCCTTCGGCGATTGTGGTCTTATTGTATTTAATCTCCGTTGTGGGCTTCGCTTGATGCTTTATTAAGATAATAACAATCAAACTTTGTTACCTTATCTGAAGCTTCTAACCGCTTTATCCCTCTCATACGGAGAGCTTTAAGAGCTTTTATACCTCAGAGATCATTCTTTTGTGAGCTTTTATCTCTCAGAGATGCCTTTAGGGTTGATTTGGGGGTCTTTAGGGCTCCTTTGGGGTGATTTGGGCTCATTTTGGGGAATGGTGAGCGTAGGGTTTAGGAATGGGCTAAATCTGAGGTTTGGCTACATATTCTATTCACTGTCTTCCTCTCTTCGATTTTAAGGAGGAGTGGAGAAAAAAGTAAAGCATAAAAGTTAAAAAAGTAACTTGAGTGGATTACTAAGGATTAGATGTCGATGGTCGGGCGAGGTGAAAAGCCTTGAGTTGCAAGGATGTTTACGGTTGTGGAGCCGTTGGAGGGAGTGGAGCCTGAGGGATCAATTGCGTCCTTCATTAGCTTATTAGCGGTTGCGGCTTCAGCAAAAGTTTGTGGGACAGGTGACATAGCGAAAAAGCGAGCGAGAGCTTTCTGAGCGCCTTGATACACTTGTTCACGAGCGTCTTGTTGCCTTGTCTCCCACAAGCCTAATACAGCGGCAGTGGCAGGATCGGAAGCGATAGTCTCGTTTTTAGTCATGGCTAAACGCTGTTTCGTAAGCCATTTCTCTTTACAGGAGCGAGCGCGAATGAGTTGGGCGGTGACACCATAGTTCTTAGCGAGCTCTCCATAGGTTACGCCCTTCTCAGCAAGAGAGCGTATGACAGGCCAGTCAGAGTCCCTTACCTTCTTGTGAGGCATACGTGACAGAAGCATTTCAGGAGCCGCTTGTGGGGCATCCTGAGACGATTGAGTGGGTGGTTGTTCATCGGACATGATGAACGTATAAGATTCTCCGACCGAAAGGTCAAACACGAAAAGGCTACGTGCATTTAGCCTGACTAAAACACACTATGAAAAACATTAAAGGAAACCTGTTCGATCAGGAATGCGATGCAATCTGCATCACCACCAACGGCTTTACGAAGTCGGATGGATCGTGCGTAATGGGAAGAGGATGCGCGGCAGAAGCAGTCAAGCGCTGGCCGGGAATCCAGTTCAAATACGGCCAACTAATAGCCAAGCATGGAAATAGAGCCATGATCATTGGAAAGGCAACGGAATCGTGCTGTCTTGTCGCCTTCCCCGTCAAACCAATCTTCGGAGTGTTTGATGGTAGTAATGCGGTTGGACACATGGCATCCAAATTCAAGGTTGGCGAAAAAATACCGGGATGGGCTTGTAAAGCTAAGCATGAAATCATCACCGAATCAGCAAAGCAGCTTGTCGAAATGGCAGATAAGTTCCGCTGGCAACGCATTGTGCTCCCACGCCCCGGATGCGGAGCGGGTGAACTTGAATGGTGTGAGATTGAAGCGTTGCTTCAAACCCATTTAGACGACCGATTTGAAGCAATTACATTTTAAGACGCGAGTGCGTCAAGACGGGAAAGGACTAACCCGTGTTTGGTCCAATAAAACATAAACACACCATGAAAGTGAAACTACAGGGTAGCAGCCCTTACCTTGCCAAAGACCAAGCGAAGAGTGACCGCGCAACCTGCTTCATAGGCAGGGGATCAGCTCGTTCTTCGACACACGCCTACATGCTCGCTTGGGGAGCATTGGCGAACAAAGGGGAATACACAGCGCAAGACGTTGTGTTTGTCTCAGTCGAGGGTAATCGCGGGGGAAGGATTCCGCCCAACTTCCACGAAATCAAGAAAGCGGCCATCGCGGGCGTGACGTTCATCACAGATGGGCAGTATGACCGCAACCGCAACTACAACGTAGGAGAGCGTGAAATCGCACAGTTCTTAGTGACTGAATGCGGCTACCGCGAAACGCAAGATGGAGAATGGAAACCAAACTAAAACATACACACTATGAAAACAAAACCAATAATAGACATAAAGCGATTAGAATGGCTCATCACAAAAGGTGAAGCGTCATACTCAGATGGGAGACACTCGTTTGAATACGAGATGCTTCTTGATCTAATGGAACGCTTAAAGGTTCGCGTAAACCAAAACGCAGCCTATAGGCGGATGGAAGAAATCTACAAAGCAAAAGAGGTAAAACGCCCCAGAGGTAATCTGAAATACGAAACCCAAAGTCCACACTATCCATGGAGAATACAGGTTGAAAAACGCTACTTTGACAAATGGGGCAAACCCGAAATTATCTACCCATCAAGAACCGCCAAGCAAATCCTTGATCGAATGAAATGGCTGCGGAACAGGCACTATGAAGACGTAGCAAACGACAACTGCGACTACGATGAAGTCAGAATGTCATTCAAGTTCATCCCTTCAACAACACTAATCCCATGAGTCCAAAAGACTACCACTACGTAAAGCACCACCACAGGCAAATGGTAAAAGAAGCTAGAGCTAATCTAGCTACCAACCCAAAAAAACCATCACTTAGAAACAAGCTCGCCAAGGAACTACTGCTACTAAGATCGCTAAGGAAGCACCACGACCTAAATCAGTATTTAGCCTAACTAAAGCCTAGTCCATTCGTCTCTTGGTTCACACTGAGAGGCGATAGGACTGGGTTTCGAGCGCTTCGCGCTTGAGATACCAGCGTCCATGCGAGTGTATGGACAAAATAGAAAGGATGATAACATGACAAAATCGGTTACAGCATATCCTAACGCCGCAATTGACGCTCTGGCAGAGAATAGCGTCACCCCACACGACATCGTGTGCCAACTGGAAGAAGCGTTCGCTCGCAACTTCATCAAACCAGCACCGTTTATCCAGCTTGCACCGCGAGTGCCACTGAATGAACTAATCGCCAACGACCCAGTGATGAGTTCAATGGCTGATGAAATGGCGAAATTTGCCGAATCCCGGCAGCTCGCAAACGCAATGTGGCAGCAAAAGCTGATGATCTATCGCAACTTTGGCCGTTACGGGCTGGAGAAAGATGAGATTGCCATCATTGACCGTGCCAAAGAAGGACTTGAAAGCGTAGAAGACAGGCTGGCAGCAGCTTGCTACGCAGTTGAGTCGGTAAAGTCGCGCAAAGCGTGGAAAGCAGAACAATCCAAGCATCAAACACCATCCAACTATGCTAATTTAGCCGTGGCTAAAAAGGAAAAGGTTGGAGATCGGTTCCAATGGGTTGATTCGGTGATTCACGAGTTGCCACCAGCAGTTAAAGGCAAGGCACACGCTGAAGCCTACTATGCGATGAAGCTCCCAGATGGCCGTATCGTCAACCTAGGAGCTTCGCAAGGCTCCTTGGCTCCGATACTGAACAAGTATCCGTCAAGGGCTCTTAGAAACATCGCTACGCGCATAGGAATCGTGCCTGTAGGTGGAGACACCGCAGTCCTCAATCAAATCCTAGAAGCACCGCTCATTGAGTGGACAAACGACAAGGGTGAGATTGAACAATGCTACAAGTGGCTCCCAAGCTACACATCGGCATGGCAAGGCAACGTCTGGCTGGTTTACATCGGCTGGAGGTTGAATCCAAAATGCACACCATCTAGCTATTGGGTTGATGCAAACAACGAGCTTACACAGGACAACCCCAACAAGGGTATTCCTGAAGGCCACGAAGCGTATCAGGCTCCATTAAGCCTTTCACAGCTTGATTACCACTTACTCAGCGAAAGCTCAGACTTGGCAATTGAGAACGAAAACGGCGAAGTTGTGGACTTCATGAACGAAGAAGAAGAGTTCCTAACCTGCTTTCCACAGCGTGAGGACGATCAAGTCTTCATTGATCTATCCAAGTTTGCCGAAGATGATGACGAGCTTGAACTGTTCCGCGCTGTTTCCAGCGTCATAGAGCGGTCTGAGAGCGGCATCACGATGGGAGACGCGCAATCCAAAGCCTTCACCGAGGACTACCTCCACGAAGGCATTGAGAGCGCCAAAGCAACCATCGAGCGTTGCATGAAGCAGGAGCCGAATGAGCTTAGCGAGCAAATCATCGAATGGATGCAAGAGAAGATTGAGCGCCTTACACGCCTCACAACACTGCACAACGCATTCTGCACTGAGTCCTCATCCCAAGATGTAAGTCGCTACTGGTATCCCCAAACCCACAATATGTGGACAATGGGAAGAACGGAGAAATCCGTGATGGAGCCAGTCAAAACCCTGCCGTGCATGACCATTGCACCAGATAACAACATTGAGCCTGAAACCACGTTCATCATGTCGCCATCACGCTACATGAACCGCAAAGTGATTTCATGCACCTTAAATGATGCAAAACAGCTTCGCCGTCGCAAAGCAGTAGAAAACAGCATCACTCATAACCGCTTCGGTATGCTCATTCGTGAAAAAGCCGCAGCAAAAGAATTCGCCTCTACACTCGACGCACTCCTGAGTTAGTCGGGAGCGCTTCGCGCTTGAGGTTATAGTATGTAAAAGATACGAAATAGAACAAGCAGTGGGGTGCGACACAACGACAACGCACAATCTAAAACAAACAAAAAGGAAAAACAATGAACACTGAAACTACAGAACAAATCGAAACAGCAGCAGCACCTAACATCACCAACGCACCGTTCATCGGACTTATTAAGCCCGGGATTCACAATGCAGTCGTAATTGGTGCAGCAATGCGCCGTAATCGCAACGGCAAGCTTCACCTTGCACTTGATTGCGACACAGGAACGCGCATCGTGAACCACGAAATGTATTGCTCGACACCAGCAGCAGCGCAAAACACAGCAAAACAAGTCAAAGAAGCATTCAGCATCGAGTCCTTCAAAGACGTTGCACAAATTGTAAATCAGAAATGCGCACTACGCATCGAACACGAAGAATACAATGGACGCATCCAAGCCAAAGTTCGCTATGTCGGTCCAGACAACAGCACAGAAGCTGAAGACGTTGATCTTGACGAGTTGGACGCAGCTTTCACAGCTCCAACATCGCTTGACGTAGCGTTCTAATCATACCTAGCTCCACCCTTGACAAAATCTTGGGTGGAGCTATCACTTTTTTTAGCAATATCAATCTTACGGGGCTGTAATGGTTTCGACACAACGCGATAGGATACATAAGCAAGTAGAGGTTGATCGGCTGGCCTCTTTAATAAGCCGCTCAAAACAAACAAATGGCAACAACGTCATTCGCGGAAACTTCGGAAGCAACACAGTTGCTCTCGTAGCCTAAGCAAAACACGCCCTCCGAAACGCTCGCTCTACGAAGGGAAACAAACCGGGTAAGATCATCCTACGCCGTGCCTTCGGGCGGATGACCTGAAACAGTAAGGCAAACAACGCAACTCAGCGGCGTAAAAACTGAGTGGTGGAAGGTCGCCTAACCAGCGTCCCCAATGTCCGAAAGGACTAAGCTTGTAGAAAATGTATTTAACAGTGTTGTGGACGCGGGTTCGACTCCCGCCAGCTCCAGTTCCAAATTAAGACTTGCATCAAACCCTTAATCAAGTAAGTTTGAACATGTCTAAAACAAAAGAAGCAATCAGAATAGCGTTCAAGAAAGGCTATCGAGTAATGAATGATGGAAGTGTATGCAATGCAATAGGAAAAACCCGAAAACTACAAATCACAAAATCAGGAACAGGACAAAACCCAATCCCGTATTATGTTTTCAACGTAGGAATAGGTAATTCCAAACGCTACCCAGTAAAAGTGCATCGACTACTAGCTTTTCAGCTATTTGGCGAAGATGCTTTAAAAAATTCCATACACACAAGACATCTTGATGGGAACTCCCTAAATAACACTCCTCAAAACATCCGCTTAGGAACAGGATCGGAAAATGCAATGGATAGATGCCCAAAAGAAAGAAGACTTCACGCACAAAAAGCATCAAGATCAGCAAGCCGTCACACAGATGAAACATGGGCGGAAGTTCGAGCAGATCACAAAGCTGGACTCGGATACAAAAAACTAAAATTAAAATACGGAATTAGCCCTTCATCACTATCTTACCAATTGTCAAAAACCGGAAAATACAGAACTCTTACCAATAGGTAACTCTCCCATCTCCACTTTTTTTAACCAACTCAATCATGACAAACCCAGTAAAATACAGCGATAAAATCGAATTCATAACAAAATGGACTCCGCAATTCAAAGCAAAAGAAACACCGCAAAAATGTCAAGACAGGCATGAAAAACATCAAGCCATGTTGCAAGATCACAAAGAACGCAAAGCACTTGCGCAAGAAAAGCACAAAGCTGGATGGCATAAATTCAAATTTGCTCCAAACACTTTGTTCTAAACAATCTGGGATAAATAAGTGAGCCTACAAAAAACATCACTTCGATTGACTGGCGTAAGCAGTCACCACATTTCAGCCTTTGCAGTGAGGGCATGACCTGACGATCTTACTTAGGGTAAAAAAGAACACTTGCCAGCCCCATTCAACCCACCTTGGCAAACTGATTAGCTATCAGTCACAGCATGTAGGCAGAGGTCTGATACGTGAGCGACCTGACCAAAGGTTGAGATGTGGTGCTTAAATGAGGTCATGGCTAAAGAGTGAGAAATATCCATGGAGTATGCGCCCTCGCAGCCACGCAGAAAATACTCCTCCCACACTGACGCTTAACGACCGTTTGAGCATAGTCGTTACGACTTGCAGCCGTAAGCTGCTATCTAAAGGTCTTTGTCAGTGAGTCAGCATCCGGTAATCACGATACGGAGCGGGTGCAAAGAGCCAAATGAGTATGATAAGCTCTTTGGTTGCTGTGTAAAACGTAGGCGTCTCCACACGCCAATTGCTGACAAAGACTGCCACTTTCAAAAACGTAATGAATTTTGGTTGTAAAGTGAAAACAGTAAGGGCGTATGCCAGTGAATACTAGATGGTGCAATCCCACTCTTGGAGACGTAACTTGTACAACCAAAACCCCTTTGCTTCGTAGGCAATAAGTAGACTTTAGCAGCAGTCACTAAGCCTCAGGTTGAGCCATGCTAACTAGAACATGGGCGAAGCAATCAATTTGCCGCTGGAGATGGAACGAATGAGTGAGGCGCAAGTAGCTCGCCCTCTACCTCCAGTGGCAATCACTTTCTCAGTGTGTGTGTAAATGTCTCCTCTAGCAATTCGAATTCCCTAGTTACTGGGTTTTTAGCCTCGGCTAAATAAAGAATTTCTAGGGGAGACGCTTTCCCAAAACAATATAATATGATAACTCTAACATTCGCATTAACAGGAATGCTAATACTAATACTGCAACTAATGATTGAAGATACAAAACTATTAATTCAATCAATAAAAAAAGAAATCTACGAATCTTTTGATCACGACACAAAAATACACCAAGACTACCAACCATGAACGGATTCCCCGAAGAAGATGATATGGGTCTGGCCAAAGAGCACAAACTCCAGCAAGAGATCGACCAGCAAAACAGCAAATCTGCGATCAGAATAGCCATAGCAGAAGCGTGTGGGTGGACTCGTGAATACGCCGATGTCCCAACGTGGAACGCCTCCCTTAATAGTTACCAAGGAGGATACGAACCAGTTAAAACCCTGCTTTTTCGCAAAGAAGAAAAATGCTTCGTTGTAGAAAACTTACCCGACTACCTCAGCGACCTCAACGCGATGCACGAAGCGGAAAAAGTGCTTTGGGAAATGGACTGGAGCTTCCGAAGTATTTTTAACGACCACTTAGCCAACATAATAAAAAAGCGAAAAGTAAATCGTAACGAATGGGATGCAGAAACTTTACTTGACGCAACCGCCGCGCAACGCGCAGAAGCTTTCGTAAAAACTCTTTCCAAATAAAACACAAAATAAAATCAAACGATATGAATACAACACTAATACTGCCAAACAAAATCAAAAAAACACAACCTAAACCCACTAAATCTCAACTTATCGAAGCTTTAGTTGTAAAAGCTAAAGAAAAGTTCAATAAGCAAAAAGAAGAAGCCAACATCAAACAAGAAAAAATCATAGAAGAAATCAAAGAAAAGGCAATAATCGCTATCCCAAAGCGACTAAACGAACTTGAAGTAGAAGTAAATTACCGGGGAGATGTAAGCATCAGATTTGTTATGAATGACTCGTTGTTCAATAAACTTGGAGAAAAATACCAAAAAGCTGATTCAATTGGATATTTCGATAAAAATGAAACCAAAAATAAAATTAAAGAATCATTAAAAAGCCCTAACCCATTGCTTGATAACCCAGATCTTTCAATTGCTTTAGAAAATTTATTAGAGTCTATTTTCAATTCAAAAGAACATTTAGTTATCAAAGTATAATTTCAATAAAAAAATTCAGCAAATGAATACAGTACCGCCCCCGTAGCCGGACAGCCTCATTCGTTTTCTCTCGGAAGAACGCCACCGAATCGTGGCGAATTTCAAAGCCCGAGGGGTCACACTACACCCTTATAAAGCGACCATGATTTACGAACAGCTTTGCATCGAAGTCCAAAAGTGTACGCCGAACCTATCCACGGCGGAAAGGACGCCGACTAAAATAAAGATCTGGCCGCCGTTGGATACGGCGATTTGTTAGCGAAACCGAATAACCCCAAAACTCCAAACAAATATGAAACAGGCATTGAGATGGAAAAAGAATCCGCGTCCGACAGGGCTTGCGGGTGTATGCAGCGGTCATCCCGGACACTCGCTCAACATGGGAGGGGAGGAATACGCCAACGCCTACGAGTATTCTCGCCGACACAGCGGGAAGCAAGGTTGGTATTGGGTGGCAAGAGGCAAAAGTGTGCCGCTTTACAATTCCTGCAACGACGAACCTCTCTCCGAGGACAAAGCGAAACGGGCGGCGATGGACTACGTGAAACTTCATCTTGCTAACGCCTAGCCCACGCACGGGCGAACCTGAAACGACCATGAAAAAGAAATTGAAAAGTGATAGCCCGTTGCGTGCGGCGACTTGTTCTCGGTCTTCTTTGTCCGAGCGACTCCGCGAAACTCCCAAGACCGCCGCTCTCTCCGAAGAGATAAAGCGGAACAACTGGCAAGACTGGCACAACCTCGAAAAGATGGAGGAACACGCCAAGGCGCTCGAACGCAGCGAAAACAAGCTAAAGCACCGCATCCGGCAACTGCTGAAACATCGCGGGCATGTGGCGGCTGAAGCTGTCATGGACAAGATGGCTGCGGAAATTTCTTCCGAGAACAGCCAAGATCGGTGACGCTTCGTTCACCGCATCAACCTGTTCGATTATAATTCAATTATCACAATGAAATACAAACTACGATACTACCTCGGAAAACTCTGCAAGTTTCTCGGTTTCTGCCGCGATTGCAGGGCGACCTTGATGTTCACAAAACACGGACAGGGCATCTGCCCTAGATGCTCAAAGAGATATTGAACTACAAAAATATGAAACCAAAAGCGCAAAGAATCGCCATCGCTGAGTCGTGCGGATGGATTTCCCACGTGGGAAATTCACAGATTCGATACTGGCGACCGCCACAAGCGCGTCTATCGCGTGACGTTCACCAGCTTCCCGACTACTGCAACGACTTAAACGCGATGCACGAAGCCGAGAAAATGCTTTATGGCGACCCGAATCTCCCAAAGAAATACACGCAACAAATCAAAAAAGCGATCCGCCGAGAAGCTGGAGTAACAAAAGCACAAATGGATTTTGATATGTGCATTACCGCAACCGCCGCCCAACGCGCAGAAGCTTTCTTTCGCACGATTAGAAAGTGGACAACCAACCCGAACAAAGAACCATGAATACACAACCAACACCTAAGACGGATGCTGAGAACGACCTTCAATGTGAACTGGCTGCATGGGAACTCTTAAAAGAAGCAAGGCGCGAGCGGGACGAGGCACGGGAGCAATGGAGGATGTCGAGTGTTTGCCGAGAACTAAACGATGCCAACGAGCGCATGGGCAAGAAACTGGCACAGACATTAGACGAGCGCGACAGGCTGGTGGAAGCGTTGCAAATGATTACGACATTCGATTACTCAGACCTCCAATGCGATAATGGTCACGGAGCTAGATTTGTTGCAACCGAAGCCCTCCAATCCCTAACCCATAAGCCATGAACTATTTAGACATAATTGCCCCAGCCATTACAATCATTGCAGTCGCATGTTACATTAGTCAAATCATAACAAGACTCAAACACCAACTCTCCACCATCACCGCACAGCGGGACAGGCTGGCGGAGGCACTACAAGACTTGATAGAATCTTGCAACTGTATTGACAGCGTTGATTTTATGCCAGTATCCATGCCAGAAGCATTTGAAAAAGCCCAGCAAGCCCTCCAATCCCTAACCCAGAAGCCATGAAAACTGACACACCTGAGACGGACGAATCTACGTTAAAAGCAACCAACATAGAGGACATAAAAGCATACAAGCAATTCCTAAAGGAAACCAACGCAGAACTCAAACGCGAACGCGACGAATGGAAGGCAAAATACATCCAACAAAACAAAGACCTTGGTTGCGAACTCCGCGACCCCAACGGAACTATCTGGGATCATGCTAAGACATTGCAACGCGAGCGGGACAAGGCGCGGGAGGCTTTGCGCGATATGCTATCTGGCTGGCGATACATTAGGCAAGTTCACGGCGACCTTTACGGAGTTGGATGGGATAGATCACAAATCAAAGCAGAAAAAGCATTGGAGGGCGCGAAATGAGCGACACACCAGAAACCGACGAAGCCCAGTTTGGGACAGGTAGAGTTAGCATAGACTTCGCCAGAAGGTTAGAACGCGAGCGGGACGAGGCACGGGAGGAGACAATCCGAACCCGCGAGTTTATGGACTACGGATTCGCCAAGGCACAGGAGGAACTCGCCACCGTCACCGCACAGCGGGACAGGCTGGCGGATAATCTTTGTAGTGTTTTCAATTTGATTCACGAAGACCCACAATCAGCAAAAGACCTTGCCGAAACAACCCTCCAATCCCTAACCCCGAAGGAAGCATGAACAATACACCAACCACAAACGAAAGATGGAAGGCTCTATGCCTTAGCGGTAAATCTTGGTATCAGATTGCAGAAGAACTGGATATTCTAAAAAACAAATATGCAAATATAGAGACAACCGCTTTATCCCTGATGATGGAAAATAAGACAGTCACCGAGCAGCGCGACAGGCTGGCGGAG
>Ga0207939_1000168_pt1 | contig 22279 bp, 21 predicted proteins | sample LakMenEpi02Jun12_FD_150663 | JGI IMG/M metagenome (GOLD analysis project Ga0207939, IMG submission 150663) | Freshwater microbial communities from Lake Mendota, WI - 02JUN2012 deep hole epilimnion (SPAdes) | ecosystem: Environmental > Aquatic > Freshwater > Lentic | place: Lake Mendota, Madison... | reverse complement strand
CACCCGCCGCTGGCTGGCGGGTTGGTCCGACCGGGGCCAGGGCCGGGGCCGGCGCGGCCCTGGGCGGCCGTGAGCCGCATCGCCCTGTTTGGCACCAGTGCCGATCCGCCCACCCTGGGCCACCGGGCCCTGCTGCAGGGGCTCTTGGCCCACTACCCCAAGGTGGCCACCTGGGCCAGCAACAATCCAATGAAGCCCCGGCAAGCGCCCCTGGAGGTGCGCATGGCCCTGCTGGCAGCCTTGGTGGAGGCCATTGGCGATCCCCGCCTGGAGCTGGTGCAGGAGCTCAGCAGCCCCTGGGCGATCGACACCCTGGAGCGGGCCCGCCGTCGCTGGCCCGGGGCTACCCCCGTGTTTGTAGTGGGGAGCGATTTGGTGCCCCAGATGCCGAGCTGGCGCGAGGCGAGCCGCCTGCTGACGGGGCTGGAGGTGGCGGTGGCTCCACGGCAGGGCTGGACTGTGGAGGAGAGCGATCTGGAGCGGTTGCGGGCTCTGGGGGCCCAGGTGAAGGTGCTGGCGCTGCCCGTGCCCGCCACGGCCAGCTCCCGGGTTCGGGGCGAGGCGGGCCAGCCCCCGGATCCCGCCCAGGTGCCCGAGGAACTCTGGCCCCTGCTGCGGCGCCACGGGCTCTACGGTCTGCCCTCCACCTCTGCTCCGTCCTGATCCATGCGGATTGCTCTGGCCCAGCTCAATGCCCTGGTGGGCGATCTGGACGGCAACGGTGATCGCCTGCTGGCCGCTTGCCGGGAGGCTGCGGGGCAGGGGGCCCGGCTGGTGCTCACCCCTGAGCTGTCCCTGTGGGGCTACCCCCCCCGCGACCTGCTGCTGCGGCAGGCCCTGCTGGGGCGCCAGGAGAGGGTGCTCGATCGGCTGGCGGCGGCCTTGCCCGAGGCCCTAGGGGTGCTAGTGGGGGTGGCCGAGCCCCTGGCCGGCGGCGGCCATCCGGCGCTTTACAACGCCATCGCCCTGGTGGAGCGCAGTGGCTGGCGCATCGTCTGCCGCAAGCGGCTGCTCCCCAGCTATGACGTGTTCGACGAACGCCGCTACTTCCGCGCCGGCGAGGCGGCGGCGGTGCTGGAGCTCCCGGCGGAGGGGCGCCTCTGGCGCCTGGGTCTCACCATCTGCGAAGACCTCTGGGTGGAGGAAGATCTGCAGGGGCACCGGCTGGCGGGAGCGGATCCGGTGGCGGAGTTGCTTCCCCATGGGGTGGATCTGCTGCTCAATCTCTCGGCGTCGCCATTTGGCCAGGGGAAGGCGGGATTGCGTCGCCGATTGGCGGCCCGGGCGGCGTCCCGTTTGAGTGCTCCGGTGCTCTACGTCAACCAGGTGGGAGGCAACGACGAGCTGGTGTTCGACGGCGGCAGTTTCGTGGTGAATGCCGCCGGAAGCGTGGTGTGCCAGCTGGCCTGCGCACGGGAGGATCTGGGGATCTGGGATGCGACCGCTCCGGTACCTCTGGGAATGGAGCCGGTGGCGCCGGCGCTGGCCAACGAGGAGGAGTTGCTGCGGGTGCTGTGCCTGGGGGTGCGGGATTACGCGCGCAAGTGCGGCTTTGGCCAGGCCCTGCTGGGTCTGAGCGGCGGCATCGATTCGGCCCTGGTGGCGGTGATCGCCTGCGGCGCCCTCGGGGTCGAGAAGGTGGGGGCCCTGCTGATGCCTTCCCCCTGGAGCTCGCCGGGCTCCATCGACGATTCGGTGGCCCTGGCGGACCGGCTCGGGATGGCCACCCACACGGTGCCGATCGCGGCGGTGATGGGCGCTTTTGATGGGGCGCTGGCGCCGGTGCTGGAGGGGCCGCCGGCGGGGCTGCCGGCGGAAAACCTGCAATCGCGCATCCGGGGCAGCCTGCTGATGGCGGTGGTCAATCAGCAGGGCCAGCTGCTGCTGGCTACGGGCAACAAGTCGGAGCTGGCGGTGGGTTATTGCACGCTGTATGGCGACATGAACGGCGGCCTGGCGGTGATCGGCGACCTCTACAAGACGTCGGTGTATCGGCTCTGCGCCTGGATCGACAGCCCCGCCGCTGCAGCCTGCCGGGCTTCCCTCGGCCTGCCCGCCAGCGGACCCCTGATCGGTGAGGCGATCCTGGCCAAGGCCCCCAGCGCCGAGCTGCGCCCAGGCCAGCGCGACAGCGATTCCCTGCCCCCCTATGAGGAGCTGGATCCGGTGCTCAAGGGTCTGGTGGAGCGGCTGGCCACGCCGGAGGAGCTGGTGGGGGAGGGAATCGATCCGGCCCTGGTGGCACGGGTGACCCGGTTGGTGCAGCGGGCGGAATTCAAGCGGCGGCAGGCGGCGCCAGTGTTGAAGGTGAGCGGGCGGGCGTTCGGCAGCGGCTGGCGCATGCCGATCGCCGCCAAGGTGGAGTAGGCCCTATTTGCCGATGCAGAAGCGGGCGAACACGCGCTCCAGCACGGCTTCGCTCACGTCGTCTCCGGTGATCTCCCCCAGGCGGCCGATGGCGTCCCGCAGATCGATCGTCCAGAAGTCCCAGGGCAGGCCGCCTGCGGCAGCCTCCAGGCTGCGGCCGAGGGCGGTGGCAGCGGCGGCGGCCAGCTCCCGCTGGCGGCCGTTGAGGGCCACCTCCAGGCCCTGGAGCCCGGCGACGCCGCAGCGCTCAAGCAGGGCGGCGGCGAGCTCCTCGCGGCCTTCACCGCTGAGGGCGCAGAGGCTCACCTCGGCGGGCTCCAAGGGAGCGCCGGGGGGGAGCCGATCCCTCTTGTTGCCTACCACCACCAGGGGCACCTCGGTGGGAACCTGGTCGCGCAGGGCCTGGTCGGCGCCTGTCCAGCCCTCCCCCAGATCGAAGAGCAGCAGCATCACATCGGCGGTGGCGAGGGCGGCCTGGCTGCGGGCGATGCCCAGCTGCTCCACCGGATCGCTGGTGGGGCGGATGCCGGCGGTGTCGAGCAGGGTGAGGGGCACGCCGTCGAGCACCAGCTCGCTTTCGAGCAGGTCGCGGGTGGTGCCGGGCAGGTCGGTCACGATGGCCCGCTCCCGCTGGCTGAGCAGGTTGAGCAGGCTGCTCTTGCCCACGTTGGGCCGGCCCACGATGGCCACCCGCAGCCCCTCCCGCAGCAGCTCCCCCTGCTGGGCTTCCGCCACCAGCTGCTGAAGGGCGGCCCGGGTGTGGCGGAGTGCGTCCACCACGGCGGCAGGGTCGAGGGGGGGCAGGTCGTCCTCGAAGTCGATCCGTGCTTCCAGCTCGCTGAGCTGATCCAGCAGGCCGGCCCGTAAGCCCTGGATGCGCTCCTGCAGGCCCCCATCCAGGCCCGCCATGGCCAGCTGGGCCGCGCGCCGGCTGCGGGCCGCCACCAGCTGGCCAATGGCCTCGGCGCGGGTGAGATCGAGGCGGCCGTTGAGCACGGCCCGCAGGCTGAATTCACCGGCTTCGGCGGGCCTGGCGCCGGCGGCGAACACCAGCTCCAGCACCCGGCGCACCACCACCAGGCCGCCATGGCAGTGGAGCTCCACCACGTCTTCCCGGGTGAAGCTGCGGGGGGCGCGCATCAGCAGCAGCAGGGCCTCATCCACCCGCTCGCCCGTGGCGGGATCCATCACGTGGCCGTAGAGCACCCGGTGGCTGTCCCACACCTGCTGGCCCGGTGCATGGAAGAGCTGGCGGCCGATCGCTTCTGCCCGGGGCCCGGAGAGGCGCACGATCGCCACCCCGCCCTGCCCAGGGGCAACGGCGGTGGCGATGGCGGCGATGGTGTCGGAGGTGGAGGCCAGCAACCGGGGCTCCTGGTGGGGATGGCCTTCAGTGTGGCTGGGGGTGGGGGTGGGTTACAGGGGGTGAAGCCAGCCAGTGATCGGGGTTTTTCTACGGAACGGCCTATCAAGACACCTCTGGAACTTAACGGTGTGAAAGGGGCTGCAGCAGAACAGCTTTGAGGTGTGCCACCCCGGGTGGGAAAGTTTTTATACTGTGGGAGTGGTAGGTGGACCCCACGGCGGCATCGGCCCCCTGGCAGATGACGATCTGCTGCGGCACAAAAGGGACGCTTTGACATCTCGCGGCGCAAGGACTTTGGCTGATTTTGTGGCCGACTTGCAATGTTTAAACATCTGAACTTTGGCCGCTTTGGTTGTTCCCTGCTAGATGCCAAGAACCCCCGATGCCATTAGCCACGTTGAATGATTGAGCCGCCTACTCCACTAATAAGATAGATCGTGGCTCGCACGCGATCTGCCCATTCCCGCTCAACCATAGATGCCATTGCTGCAGCAAAAAAAGCCGATAGAATGCGGCTGAAAAATCAAAGCGAATTATCCTGAGGGCATGAGGGAGGACCTCCGACGTCTGATTCCTCACCTGATAGAGGCTGTTCCTGTCGCCGGCGCGCCGGAACCCCCCAAGCAGAGGCTGTCACGTTTTGGCCAGTCCCTCCTGGCTTCCGGCATAGGCCTGCTGGGTTTGGGCACCTATTTGGTGTCAAGTGTGTTTGGCAGCTACATCGCTTCAAGGCTCCAGTTCTGTCCCATCCTCAACGACCAAAGCCATCAAAAAGCCGCTTTGGAGTCTCTCACTGTGCTGACGCGAGGAGACGCGACGAACATGCTGATCTGGAATTACCGTATGAATAATGAACTCATTCGAGAGTTGAAAACAGCATCCAAGGGGCAACAGCTTATATTAAATCAGCAGAATGCTAGTTTGACAATGAGGCTGAGTAGGCAATGTCATCTGGCACGTTATTATCGAATCCAGGTTGGCGCCCTTGGTGCTGTCTCCACCGGAGCGGCTGTAATCCTCGTGATCACTAGCATGATCCGCCTGCCAAAGGGAATTGAGGAAATTTCACGTTGCGAGCAAGCTATTTTCATCTCTTCGCTGTCTTTATTAGTGCTCTCCATGGGTTATCTGTCACTTGGGGGTGCTCAGGAGCAGGCTAAGTCTAATTGGGAGGATCATCAAGAAGGAATTCAGCTGCTTTCCCAGTTCAGGAGCAGCCTAGCCAACAATCAACTCCTGATTACCCTGGAGCCAGATTCCACAGTCCCGTCGGATAAGCCTCCGATCCCACTGAGCAATCCAGCAGCAGTCGCCGAACTGGTCAGCAGGTTTGATCGGAGACTGCTGGCTATCCACCATGGATCAGTAAAATTGAACACTGGTTTCGCTCGTGAGACCTATGAGAGGTTGCTTCGGGAGCGGCAGCCGCCTGACAATCCACTGCCCAGCAGTCCCTGATTCCGGCAGGCTTGGCTGTGCTTCACCGGATCTTTGTTTCTCACTCGCTGGAGACTTGCTAGAAAGGATCAATAATCTTTAGCAAGCACCTACGGTGAGCACCGTTTCCCAGTACGCCATCGATCTTGTCAAGGAGTTTGAAGGTTGTCACAACGTTTTTCCTGACCCGGGAACTCCCAACGACGATTTGGTGCATGCCTACCCGGATCCACTGAGTGGTGGGGAGCCTTACACCATCGGCTGGGGCACCACCGTCTATCCCGACGGTCGACGCGTCCGACCTGGCGAGACGATCACAAAAGAAGATGCAGACAAGTTCCTGGTCATCACGCTGCAGGAGCACTACTGGCAGCCGATCAGCGGCAAAATTCCCCATTGGTTGGACATGCACCCGCAGATGCAGTCGGCCCTGTGCAGCTTTGCCTATAACCTTGGTGCAGATTTTTATGGTAACAGCGATTTCAACACCATCAGCGCCTGCCTCCGGGAAAAACGCTGGAATGACGTGCCCAAGGCCATGATGCTGTATGTGAATCCAGGTAGCAATGTAGAGAATGGCCTGCGCCGGCGACGCTCTGCGGAAGGGAATCTTTGGTCTAGCGGGCTCGCCCAGCTGATTGGTAGCGGGCAGCCGGCGGCAGCCAATGAGATCTACGAAGCCATCACCGAAACCTTCCTCAAGAAGGAAAACTTGGATTCTTCTCAGCTAGCCCCTCATCAATTGGTACCCGTGGAAACGGGCAAGCAATACAAGACTGAGGCGGTTTTGCAACAGGCTGGAAATTCGATCCAGGTGCGCCTCGCCTATGGTGCGGGCGACTGGTGGCTCTACCTGCCGCATTGGAAGAAGGCGGGTTCGGTCACGAATCGTGCAGGGGCCGCACCGTCGGTTGCAGCCAACCCTCCGGTGACCATCGCCGGCGCTCGTCATCTACTGGAGGTTCCTTATCGTTCTCAGCGTGACAATGTGCAGAATCCATCCGGCAGCTGCAATGTCACTTCCATTGCGATGTGTCTCCTTTTCCTTGGCATGAAGGATCCGCCAGGTGTGCAGCTGGAGGATGACCTCTATCAGAAGATGGAGCAGAGGGGGTGGGACAGGCACGATCCCCAGGCGATGAAGAATTTGATCGAATCCTTTCAGGGATACCGGGACATCTTTCGCGTTGATGGCAGCTTCAATAACATCCGCAGCTCCATCGACGCTGGCAACCCGGTGATCATTCATGGGTACTTCACCGTATCAGGCCATATCGTGGTGGTCTGTGGTTATGACGAGAAGGGCTTTATTATCAATGATCCCTACGGTGAGTGGTTCAGTACCGGCTACGACACGAGCCGCAGCGGCAAAATGCTTCGTTACTCCTACGGGATGATGGCCCACACCTGTTCACCAGAAAGTGAGGCTGATCCGAAGAACTGCTGGTATCACACCATTTTCAGGGTGTGATTCCATTGGCGGGTTCTCTCTTCTCGGGGTTCCGCATGAATCCACCAAAGGGGGGCCTGGCGTTCCCCAACGCACTCCCCTTGCAGTGGAGGCCTATGGAATCGGCATTCACGGGAGCGATGAATGAGGTGTTGGCGCGCACGCTGCATGTGGTGGGTGTGCCTCGTTGCCTGAGGCGGGCATCGAGCAGAAAGTGCATCGGCTGGACATGCACCCTCACGTAACTCTTGCCTTGCTGGAAGGTCAGCGGTGAGGCGGAGGCTGTAGAAAGATCGGTTTCGATCACTGATCCATACTTCAGGGCAATATGGGCTCGACCCTGACCATCGCGACAAAGAAGCCCCCTAGGATCCCGGTCGACGACAAGCCAATAGCGTTGCGGATGAATACCACGGAAACCGCTGATCGAAATCGAGGGGAAATCACCATCCGGAGCAGGCTTCACCACATCAGCAACTTGGGCGTAGGAACCCGACGCAGCAACTAGGTTGAGCGAGGCGAGCAGACAGGCGACCGAAGCTGAATGAAGCGGGTTGGCATGAGTGGGACGGAAGGACAACATGGCTAAGGTCGGATGTGCAATTTTAATGCATGAGAAGAAACATGGTGGCCAAGCCTTAAGAGATCATAAGAGCGAAAGAGATAAACACTGGCTTGCTGATAACTACCAACCGTATTGGCTAGATCAACTATCCTTGTATTGGGGATCCGATGAAACGATGAAATACTTTGGTGGCTGATGCCGGGCCGGCCTGGCCCGTAGCGACGCCGATCTTGTATCGCCGGGGGACAGAGATCCGTGTTCACCACAGAAAGTGATGGCCATCATCTAGATCAGCAGGGGCTTCAACATTGAATTGACGCCGCACCTCGTCTAGGGGCATGGGTGCGAGGTCGAAATGATCCACCAAGGAGAAATCCCCGCTACAGCGGCTACCGCGAGCCATCTCTTGGGCCAGCATCTGGGCAGCCATCGGCGTATTCAAGCAGGCTCTATCAGGTTGAATCGTGGGATTGGCACTCACGAAACCAGCTTCGTGGGTGATCAGCGAAGCCAGCAAAGCACTTTCATTAATTGGGTTGTTCTGCATCGCCAGTTGGAAGGCGCTGAGGGCAATTTCCCCGGCCCCGGTGGCGGCAATCCCTGCAATCACATGAGTGCTGTCATGGGCGACGTAGAGGTGGTTTAACGCACAGGCCTCCAGACCCGGAATGGGAATGCCAAAACGCTCGTAGTAGTGCATCAGCCCCCTGCCGAGAGAACCCTCCGGGAGCTTGGAAAACGCCTGAATCCTGCGAGCCAGATCCAACTCCGGTTCTGAGGCTGAAACGGGCTCCCTGGCAAGGCTCGGTTCCGAGCGCAGCGGAAGAAAGCTGTTAAAGGTTCTGGCTACATCGTCAGCTGCTTTGTCCATCCCTTTGTGCAGGAGATCATGGGCCACCATTCGGGCCGCGCTGGATACACCCAGTGCTTCGGCATAGGCCTCGCCCAGTTGCAGTTGCTCAGGGGTCTGGGGATGACGACAGAATTCCAGGGTCACCTGAAGTTGGTGAAAGGTCTGGCGATCTTCGCGATCCACCAAACAGGAGCCCAACTCCCCAGCCGTGATTGGTTCCAGACGATTAACCGCAATATCTGGGCGGGACCAAAGGTGACTGACGAATGCCTGCAACAGCCTCTGTTGCTCAAGGGTGGGGCCTTCGTTCGCGGAAACACATCCCAACAGACCCCGGGCCATAGGCTCCACGAGGGATGGCGCAACGATCAGGGCCATGAGCGATCACCGGAGTGCAGGTCAAGCTGAGGGCTAACTCATCCTCAGCAGCCATGACGAAATGTACGGTGTCCGACCTGCACCCGGCTGGTATGTCCTCCGTGGCGCTGATCGCCAGCCTGGTGATCGGCCTGCTGGTGCTGCTGGACGGGCCGAGCTGGCAGGGCGTGGTGGGTTTTGTCACCGCCGCGGCGGTGCCCCATCTTGCCCGCCCCTTCCGCCTGCCCTGGGCGCCGTTGCTGTGCCCTTTCACCTTTGTGCTGGCCAACTGGGCGATTGTGTGATGCCGTGCAGGATTCCTCTCCCTACGCCATGCTCGATCTGGACGCTCCCCTCTCTCCATGCCCCTGAGCTTTCGCGACCTGCAGCGCCAGCTGCAACCGGCCTGGGGCCAGGAGCACGGCACCTGTGGGTTGGACGTCGACCTGCTGATGGTGCCCTCCCTCTCGGTGGACCCGGCCGAGCTCGACCTGATCACGGGGTCGGTGCACTACGAGGAGCGTCAGCTCTTTTCCCTGATCCGCCTGCGGGATCCGGGGGTGCGCATGGTCTATGTCACCAGCAAGCTGTTGCCCGATCTGGTGGTAGATGCGGTGCTGGAGCTGCTGCCGGGGGTGCCCACGGCCCACGCCCGGCGCCGACTGCAGCTCTTCGACACCGATGACGGCTCCTCCCGGCCCCTCACCGCCAAGCTGCTGGAACGCCCCGCCCTGCTGGCCCGCATCGCCGAACAGCTCCGCCCCGGCAAGAGTTTCATCGCCTGCTATGTGGTGACGGAGCTCGAGAAGGAGCTGTCGGAGCGGCTGCAGGTGCCCCTGCTCGGCACCGACCCGGCCCTGCGCCACTGGGGCAGCAAGGCGGGCAGCCGGGAGCTCTTCGCCCGCTGCGGCCTCCCCCATCCCGATGGCAGCGCCCTGGTGCACCAGCTGGAGGATCTGGCTGAGGTGGCGGCGGAGCTTTGGGAACGGAATCCCCACCTGCGGCGCTGTGTGGTGAAGCTCAACGAGGGCATCAGCGGTGAGGGCAATGCGCCCTTGGAGCTGGAGCCCCTGGCCCTGTCGGAGCGCAGCGGCGCCGAGCGGCGGCGGGTGTTGCGGCAAGCCCTGGACACCCTGCCCATGCCTTCTCCCCAGTGGCGGGAGCTGCTGGGCCAGCAGGGCGCCCTGGTGGAGGCCTGGCTGGAGGGTGGCGACGCCCTCACCTCCCCCAGCGTTCAGGGCCTGATCCATCCCGGCGGCCGGGTGGAGGTGATCTCCACCCACGAGCAGATCCTGGGGGGTCCCAGCGGCCAAACCTACCTGGGCTGCGCCTTTCCTGCCGCCGATGCCTACCGGGTGGAGTTGATGCGCATGGGGGAGGCGATCGGCCAGGCCCTGGCGGCGGCAGGGGCCCTGGAGCGCTTTGCTGTAGACGTGTTGGCCCGTCGTTTCGGCGACCGCTGGGACCTGCAGGCCATCGAGATCAACCTGCGCCAGGGGGGCACCACCCACCCGATGATGGCGCTCCGGGCCATCTCCACGGGCGCCCTGGATCCCGCCACCGGCCTCTTCCTTTCCCCCACCGGCCAGCCCCTCTACTACTGCGCCACCGACAACTTCACAGATCCCGACCTGCGCGGCCTGCTGCCGATGGACCTGATTGACATCGTCGCCGAGGCAGACCTGCACTACGACCAGGCCCGGCTGCGGGGCAGCGTGTTTCACCTCCTGGGCTGCCTTTCGGAATACGGCAAGCTCGGCATGACCTGCGTGGGCCGCAGCAACGCTGAAGCTCAGGCGGTCTACGACGCCACCGCCTCCGAGTTGCTGAAGGGTGGACGGGCCCGCCACGGCTGACCCCTGTGCCCCTTCAAAAGCTCTTCCAAAGCAGGGAGCTGCCCATCAGCAGCGCCAACACCTCAAAGGCTCGTTTCACCAGCTGGCTGCCCTTGGCAATGGCCAGATGGGCGCCGAGATAGCCGCCGGCGATCGAACCCGCCAGCAACATCGGCAGCCAGACCCAGGCGATCTGGCCTTGTTGCCCCAGGGTGATGGCCCCGGCCCCGTTCCAGAACAGTCCCACCAGAATCAAGGTGTAGGCCACAGCCCGGCCGTAATCCAGCCCAAACCAGCGCACCAGCCAGAGCGTGACAAACAGGCCAGTGCCTGAGGTGAGGGAGCCATTGAGCACGCCGATGACAAACAGCACCATCCCGCCGATCACCATCCGGCCCTTCGTGAGTTCGCGCCCCTCCACCTCCATTCCCAGCGTTGGGCGCGCGATGGAGTAGAGCCCCAGTCCGATCGTCAGCAGCCCCAGAAGCAGGGTGCACAGCCTGGGCGGGAGGGCCAACACCATCCGCGCTCCCAACACCACCCCCGGCAATCCGCAGGCCAGGATGAAGGCCGCCAGGCGTGGATTCAGCGAACGCTCCCGCCAGTGGCGCATCGTGGCGCCGATGCCCAGGGCCACGCTGGCCACCTTGTGGGTGGCCAGGGCCAGGGGAAAGCTCAGCCCCAAAAGAATCAACACCGGCAGCTGCACCAGTCCGGCGCCGCCTCCCGCCAGGGCCGAGAGCAGGTTGGCCACCAGGGAGGCCACGAACACCCCCACCTGCAGCAGGGGATCCGTTGGGGTCATTGCCCTCGCCGGGGCGATGTGGGGCCCTCAGCTTCCAAACGCCACCTGGCAGGCCGCATTCAGCAACTGGGCCTGGGCGGCCAGGGCCGGTTCCCGGCCGTTGAGCTCTCCTTTCTGGCAGTCGCCCGTGGCGTCGAAGGGGGTGTCGCCCGTGGCAGCGGTGAAGCTGATGCTCTGATCGCCGGTGGGTTCCACGCTGTTGTAGTAGAGCGTGTAACCCGCGTCCTGCACCACGATCGTGGGCTGGCTGGCGGCGATCGCCTGGTTCACGGCGCTGGTGATCACGGCTGCGGTGGCCAGGCTGCCCACCCCCCAGGCCACCGACCGGCCCGTCCACCAGCCCCAGGGCGGACTGTTCCAGTTGCCGTACCAGCCGTAGCGCCAGGGCCTGGCCAACTGCCAGCCCGGCCGTGCCCAGCCTGGCCAGTCGTTGTCCCAGCGTCGGAGCCGATCGACCCCGCGATCCACAGCCCGCACGTTGTCGCGCCAGTCGTCACGCCATTCCCGACGCACGTCATCCCGCACCCGGTCCCATCTTTTGTCCACCCGATCAAAGCTGCGCTGCACCCGGTCGCGGTCGATCCGGCCCACCCCCTCACGCCACTGATCCCGGGCCCGGTCCCAGTCGCCCCGGTCCACGGAGCGGCGGATCCGGTCGCGATCCACGTTGCCCATGCGGTTGCCGAGCTGGTTGCGGGCCCGATCAAAGTCGCGCCGGCCCCGATCCCCATCCCCTAGGCGGTTGCTCCAGCCCCCTGTGGGCCGGCGATTGCCGCGGTCGAAGCTGCCCTGGCGGTTTCCTAGTCCGGTTCGCCCCCTGGAACCCCCACCCCCCATGTGCCGTCCACCCCCACCCCCTCCCCGACCCCGGGCCAGGAGAAGGGAGGGGGCTGGGGCCTCCCCGGGCTGGGGATGGTTGGCGGCCAGCTCGGGGGCAGCAAACGGCATCAGGCCCCCGGCATGGGCCGGGGGGAGGGCCAGGGCCAGGACGAGGAGAGAGGCAAGCTGTCGCATGGCGCCTCAGGGTGTTTTGGTGATCTGGCCCCCGTCGGGGCAGCCGGCGTCGTAGCAGCTGGCATCAATGCGCCCGTCCTTGCCGAAGTGCACCTCCAGCACGCTTCGGCCATTCACGGCCCGCCCCAGATCCTGGCGCACGCTGTTCAGGTAGTTGGGGTTGATGGCGCAGAAGCTCGTGCCATCCAGGCAGAGGGCATTCAGCTCAAAAAAAGCGGCGGCGTTGCGCGCACTGCGCCAGCTCTTGCGTTCGGCATCCCACAGCTCAATGCGGGTGTAGGGCGTGTCGCTCACCCGGAACCGCACCTCCTTATTGCTCAGCCGGTGGAGGTATTCGGTGGCGTCGCCGCTGTTGACGGCCTCAATGCGGCAGGGCACCGCATCCGTGCCGTTGACGCTGCAGAAGCTCTCAAGGGTGTAGAGCGTTTCCGCGCCCAGGGCCCCTGGACAAGCGAGCAGGGGGGCCGCCAGCAGGCCAGCGGCGGCGGCAAAACGGGGTGTTCTGAGCTGCAGGGGCATACCCGGGCAGATGGAGTCCAAGCCCTATCTAGCAAGAGCCAGAGCTCCTGTCAGCCAATGGCTTCCAGAAGGGTGTGGACCCAGCCCCTATGGACGGGAGGAATCCCGAACCCGCTTGAGGTGGGCGCACCAAATAAAAAAATAATTGATCGCTTGCATATTGCGAATGATCATTATTGGTGCCTCCAACAAAGTTTATTGTTACAGGGAGCTCAGGAGCCTGTCAGGCCCGGAAACACCATCAGATCGATATGACCACCGATGGGATGGCGCCACTCTCGGAATTCCTGCGCCAAGGCTTGGTGATCATGCACCTGGGCGTTGGCCTCCAGATCCTGCAACCGTTGATGCACAAGATCAAGAGTGTTGTCGATCAGTTGTGCGGCCTGTTCGGAAGTCATGATGCAGAAACGGCGGGGGAAATTGCTGAGGTGTGAGAACGAAGGACAGGTGAAAACTTGAACTATGAAGTTGTTTTACCGGCGATTTCTTGGTGCGGCTGTAGCGCTTGACACGGCTTGGGCCCCTGTTCGCGGGTGCTCACCCCACTCCGCCATGATGGCATCGAGAAGAAGCACGCTCATGCAAGCCAGCTGGAATGGAGTCGTCATCGCCCGCAGCGACGACACTGTCACCGTGGAAGGGAATGCCTACTTCCCCCCTGAGGCCCTCCAAAAAGAGTGTTTCCGGCCCTCCAACCACCGCACGGTATGCGGGTGGAAAGGCGAAGCCCATTACTACGACGTGGTCGTTGATGGTGAGGTGAACGCCAACGCTGCTTGGTTTTATCCCGAACCCAAAGCCGCCGCGAACAACATCAAGGGTCGGGTGGCCTTTTGGAAGGGGGTGAAGGTTGCGAAAGAATGAGGAAACCTTTCCCAGCTCAGCAATGAACCCGCTTTTCAATTGCTCATTGCCTGCATTAATCGTGTCTGTTTAAATAGGGTTTATCGACCACTGATTCTCCCGATGAGCCCCGGCTATAACTCACTGTTTCTTATCTCTGGAGTTCTGGTCGCCGGTCTGCTCTCCAGTCCCCAGTCAAGCCAGGGGGCTCCTCGCTGCCAAGATTCTGGCGCAGAATTTGATTGCTCCCCCATGGAGCTGGCGGCTACCCCCGATGGCGCCACACCTATCCCACCCGCCGCTCCTGATCCGGATTCCGAGTCGGTGCTGGAAGAAGAGTCAAGAGTCGGGAACACAGAGGCCCTGGCCAAGCAGGCCCAAAACCCCGTTGCCAACCTGATCAGCATTCCGATCCAGTGGAACAGCGTGCCGGGCACCCAATGGGCCCCCCGGGCGGTCGACCCTACAGCCCAACCCAACCGCACCTTCAACGTCTGGAATGTGCAGCCGGTGGTGCCGTTTCCCCTGAACGACAACCTCACCCTGATCAGCCGCACGATCGTGCCGGTCACCCATCGCCCACTGGCCGGGGAAACGGATGTGATCGGCATCGGCGACATCAACCCCACCCTGTTTCTGGTCCCCCGCACGGGGGGCAACCTGATGGTGGGGTTTGGACCCACGCTGGTGATTCCCTCCGCCACGGATGTGCAGCTGAGCAGTCAACGCTGGAGCGCCGGTCCGGCGGGGGTGGCGGTTTACACCAAGGGGCCCTGGGTGGCAGGGGTTCTCGTCAACAACATCTGGTCGTTTGCCGGCAAGGGCGGCCGGGATGTCAACGCCATGCTCATCCAACCCTTCCTCAACTACAACCTGCCTTCCGGCTGGTATCTCACCAGTTCTCCTATCCTCACGGCTGACTGGACCTCCGAAAACGGGAACGGCTGGACCGTTCCCATCGGTGGGGGCTTTGGCCGGCTCTTTCGCGTGGGCACCCAACCTTTTAACGCTTCCCTCCAGGCGTTCTGGAATGTGGCCAAGCCCGAGGTGCTCGGTGAGGAGCTGCTGGGCGATGTGACGATCCGCCTCCAGGTTCAGGCCCTCTTCCCCACCAGTCGTTAGGGCACGGCCGAGGCCCTTCTGCTCCCCCTGTCCATTGCCCCTGACACGACCTAGGGTTGGACATCAGGCTGCGGAGCATGAAGACAGACCTTTACATCTTTCAGTGGATCTCTGACATGGGAGGGGCAGATACACGGCTGAAAGAGCTGTTGATCCTGCTGAAGGATCATTTCCGCATCATCTGCATCCCCAACGACGCTTTCCGCCTGCAGGAGAAGGAGAACACCGATTATCTCGATGCCCTGGGAGTGACCTACTGCATGCCGGAAGCTCTTCCGGAGAGGATCGAAGGATTTGCCTATGCCAACTGCAATTTCAGGCTCTTCTCCGAACGGGAGCGTATTGATTTCATCAAGGACAAGGGGCTGACCTTCCTCTGGTCGAACGACATGATGTGGCACACGGATGAGGAGCTGGAGGCGATCGAAGAAGGGAAGGTGGATTGCTGCCTCTTCACCTCTCCCTTTCATCGCAGCGTCCTGATCGATGCGGTGCTGGACGCCAGGAACGACCAGAAAACCGCCATCCTGGAAAACTACTTTGACGGCTCCAACTGGCCGTTTGTGGAGCGGATCGAGCGGCCCTTCACGGTGTTTGGCAAGGTGAGCCGTGACGATTGGTTGAAGTTCTCCAAGACGTTCCCCCTCTTCTACGAGGAGGTGACCCATGGCATGGAGGCCCGCTATCGGATCATGGGCTGGGGCGAGGAACAGGAGAAGACCTACTCCTGGTTCAACTTCACTGACCGATGGGAGCTGCTCCGTCCTGGAGCGATCTTGACCCAGGAATTCCTCTGGTCGATTGATGTGTTCCTCTACAACTGCCATCGGGAATTCGTCGAAAATCAGAGCCGGGCCATCGTGGAAGCCCAGCTCATGGGCTTGCCCGTGGTGGCGCCCAACAAGTGGAACTTTCCCAACATGATCTGGTCAGAACGCACAGGCTTCCTCTGGGACGACCGGGAGGAAGCCCATGAGGCCTGCCTGCGCCTGGCCGACTACGACACCAGGCGCAAGATGGGCAAGCTGGCCAGTGAGTGTGCTCGCGACATCTGGTGTGATGCGGAGGCGGCCCGGCACAAATGGTCGGCGGTGCTCAGTTACGCGCTGGGCAGCGGAGATGGAATCCCGACCCACCCCAACCAACCTCGGTGCCCCTCCTGATCGATGGCCCCGCCGACGCCCCGGCCACCCTGGTGTTGGCCCATGGGGCGGGGGCGCCGATGGATAGCCCCTTCATGGCGGCCATCGCCACCGGGCTGGCAGGGCGAGGGTGGCGGGTGCTGCGCTTCGAGTTCCCCTACATGGCCCGTCAGCGGCTCACCGGCCGCAAGGCGGCTCCGGATGGCCTGGCGAAGCTAAAGGACAGTTTTTGCGCGGTGGTGGCCGAAGCGGCAGCCCATGGACCGCTGATCATCGGAGGCAAGTCGCTGGGCGGGCGGGTGGCCAGCCTGTTGGTGGATGAACTTGCCCCTTATGGGGTGCGGGGCTGCCTCTGTCTGGGGTATCCCTTCCACCCACCAGGCCGCCCCATCCAGCTGCGCACCGACCATTTGGCGGCCCTGTCAGCCCCCACCCTGATCCTGCAGGGGGAGCGCGACCCCTTCGGCCGGCGGGAAGAGGTGACCACCTACCCCCTCTCGCCCCAGGTGCGCGTGGAGTGGATTCCCAACGGCGACCACAGCTTCAAGCCCACAAAGGCTTCCGGCCGCAGTGAGATCGACAACTGGGACGAGGCCATTCAGCGGGCCGATCGCTTCTTCCAGGAACTCCTGGCGGGGTCTACGGGCCGCTGACGAGTCGACGAACGATGCGTCGAGAAAAGTGGAGCCCATCTTCCCAACGCTCGTGAAGGGTTGTCAGAAGGTCACTGACGTTGCCGCGGAGCTTCAGCCAGACCAACCACAGCCGAATGCCGTAAGGGGGCACACGTTCAAATAATAAACGTTTATCAACTTTTAATTGCTCGATGATGCTAAGAAAAGAGGGGTCTTTGATGGGGTATTTGCCAATTGAAAACAAAGATAAATAGTCGTATTTGCTCAGCAGAAGATCTTTGGCGCAATGGTGGTTGTGGTATCTGCGGTGAACGAAGTGTTGCAGGCTTCTTCGGCTGTAATCTGAAAGATAAGGGGTTAGCTTTGCGATGCTATTGCGTCGATGCAGGTGATATGTTTTGTAATGAAACTCGTAATAAACGATCGGAGTTGTTTCGTCCGGGGTGTCGGCTCGTGCTTTGGCGTTGTGATAGCCGTGATCCAGAAATTCGCAGCTTCCTTTGGCGAAAAAACATTTTGGGCTATAGGTTGAAATTTTGTAGCGGTTGCGATGCAGGGGATTGGCCCAATATTTATGGCTTATGCGCAAGGTGGAGGGACTGTCCTTGAAGGGCGAAAGGGCTCGATCAATCTCTTCCCGTTTCATGGAAACGCCCTCTGGAGTGAGGCAGGCAATGAATTCATCGCAATCCAATGGGAAGTAGAAGTCGTGCGGATCGGTCTGGTCGAGGTGCTGGATTAATGATGCAAAGATATTGCCCTTTTCTTCGAAGCTTTTGGGGCCGGTATGGTCCCAGTCAATTCGTATTCCTCTATCCTCGGCAGCCTTCAGTTCGGCGATCACATCGGGGTCGGTCGACCCATTGTCAAAAATAAATAGTGATGCTCTGCCGAAAAGGAACTCGTGATAACGAAGGAACAGCGGCAATAGAGAAATTTCGTTCTTTTGCATCATCAATATTGCAATTTTTAGGGTGCCCGTGTCGGTCATTTTTTATCTCTGTTTAAGTCACAGTTTGAATCGCACAACTTTGTGATTCATTCCACCATGGCGATCACCCCCGTTCACTGTCCCAGGTGCCCCGTGGCGTCCACCATCGGCATCTCTGTGTTGCCCCAGGCTCCCCTCTTCAGCAATGGCGGGGCGTCTGGGGCGGGCCGGGCGGCCTCCCCTGCGGCGAAGGCCGCATCGGCCCAGGCCAGCAGCAGGTTGCCCAGCACGCCGCCATCGGCCCGCTCTTCAGGCCGCAGGTTGAAGTGGTCGCCTCCGTAGACAAGCACCAACTGGTTGCCGCGCCGATGGGCCAAACGCATGGGGTCGATGGCCTCCGGATCGGGGGGCACCACCCAATCGCGGCTGCCGCTCACCACCAGCACCCGACCGCTCATCTCCAGGCCTGCTCCGCGGGGGAACAGGAGCGATGACGGCGGACTCACGGCCGCCGCGGCGATCACGCGCCGGTCGGTGATGGCGGCCTGGTTCACCCCCTGCAGCCAGCTGCATTGCAAGGTCCAGCTGAGGTTGCGGTTGGGGTCATCCACTTCGTCGCAGCGGTCCAGCAGTTGGCCCGCCATTGGGCGCAGGCCTGCCAGCTGGAGCACGGTGGTGCCCCCCCAGGAGTGGCCCAACACCACCACCTGCTGGTTGTTCACCTTGGAGCGCAATCCCAAGGAGTCCGCCTGATCGATCGCAGCCCTGACATCCATGGGCCTGAGCGCCAGCTCCTTGGGAGAGGGAGGCGGAGCCTTCCCCTCGAGCACAGCCCGCTGCTGGCTGTTGTCGCTCCCTGGATGGCGGGGCAGGATCACCGTGTAGCCCCGGCTGGCCAGGAGACTGCCCCAGCCCAGGAAGCTTTTGGGGGAATCCCAGAGACCATGGGAGATCAGCACCAACCGTCCGTTCCCTGGCGTCTGCGGTTCGACGACCACCAGGGCCAGGGGCTCTTTACGGTGGGCCACCTGCAGCTGGACCGTGCGAATGGTGGCCGCCCCACCTGCAACGACCGGCGTGGCCGCGACCGGGGCCGGCGGGAGCGTGGCGAGCAGCCGTTCCGCCTCATCGCGCTGGATCAGCATGCGCTGGGCGATCACCTTGGCCTGGGTGAGGTCCAAGCTGAGCCGCTGGCCGGGAAGGGCCGCGATCAGCTCCAGCAGGGTGGGCTTCCCTCTCACTGAGGCCCGTTCCAGAGCCAGGCGGAGAGTTTCCCCACTCAGATCCGTTGGCTGACCTTCCACCTGCCCGAAGGACGAGAGCACCAACATGGCCTGCTCCACCAGGGGCGACCCGATCGAGCCATCGACGATGTTGCTGATGCTCAGAGGCACCGGCTGGTTCAGCATCTCCCAGAGTTCCCGCCCCAGGGCGCCATTGGTGGCCCGATCCAGCTCGGCTAGATCGCTGTTGCCATTGCGCAGGGCATCCGGGCTCTTCAGCTCACTCACCTTCAGGGTGAAGCGTGTTTCCAGCAAGGGGAGATAGGCCACGATCTCCTCCAGGGCGTGGGCCGGAGACAGGGGGGCCAGGGGCAGGAGGGCACTGATCCACCCCGCCAGCACCATCCCTGCCTGGCTCCAACGGCCTCTGGCCACCTTGGCCCGAGGGGCCGATGCCGGGGAGGTTGAGACAGGCATCCGTGAATCTGCTGGCATGGAGGGCTCCTAACCTATGCGGTTAATAAGGTTCCTGTCCCCGTTGGGACCTGCTGGCTACCGGAGGAATGGTCTCCCCTCCCCAGTATTTGAAGGCGAGAAGCGCCAGGGTCACCACGGCCATGCCCGCACCGGCGAAGAAGATCTCGCTGCCGGAGCTGTTTGGATCGCGCATCATCCCCTGGAGATTGCTAAGGCTCTCGAGAAAGGAGACCGCCATGGCAATAATCACAAAATTGGCAAATTGGCCCTTGAGGCTGTGGAAGCTCTCGGCCCGCATGGCACTGGGAAGGGGGAGGGGTTTGATGAAGAGGGAAAACATCCCCAACGCCAACACCAGGCATCCAGCCCCCACCAGGAGCAGGTTGATTCCCTCCAGCACGCTGACTTCAAAGGAGGGAAGGTCATGGCCTTCCGCGGGGGCAAGCAAGGCGTTGTCCAATTGTTCCAGCACCAGCCGCAGCCCCTTGGCAAACAGGGCCACGCTGGCGGCCAGCAGCCCGAAGACGGGAGCCACCAACAGCAGCCGTGCCGAGAGGAGGAATTTTTTGAGCATGGGAACGGCGCGGTGCTGGCTCGGGCCTGGCCCGCAATGTAAGGGGCAGGTGCTGCCTGGGCTCAAGAGCCAACGAATCAGGAGGCGGCGGGCAACCTGGGACAGGCCTCCACCAGGGTGCGGGTGATTGGGGCCCGGGGCTGGCTCAGCAAAGCGTTGCCAGGTCCCTCCTCCACGATCCGGCCCCCCTCCAGCACGATCACCCGGTGGCAGAAGCCGCTGGCCACCGAGAGGTCGTGGGTGATGAACACCATCCCCAGGCCCAGCTGTTGCTGCAGGGCCCGCAGCAGGGCCAACACCTCCGCCTGCACTTCCGCATCCAGCATGCTCACGCTCTCGTCGCAGAGCAGCACGCGGGGCTGGAGAATCAGGGCCCGGGCAATGGCCACCCGCTGCTGCTGGCCTCCCGAGAGCTGGCGGGGCCGGCGGTGTTCAAAGGTTTCCGGAGGATTCAGGCCCACCGCCGCCAGTTGGTCCCGAGCCAGCTGCCGGGCTTCTGCCCGCCCCGCCAGCCCGTGAATCAGAAGCGGGTCGGCCACCGCTTCGCCCACGGACATCTGGGGATTGAGGCAGGCCAGCGGATCCTGAAACACCATCTGCAGCTGGCGGTGGGCCTGCCGCAGGGCCTCCCCCCGCAGGTGGCGCAGATCCTGCCCCAACAGCCGCACCGCCCCGCCCCGCACGGGAGCCAGTCCCATGAGCGCGCGACAGAGGGTGCTCTTGCCGCAACCCGAGGCCCCCACCACCCCGATGGTTTCCCCCCCATGCAGGGTGAGGCTGACCCCATCCACGGCCTTGAGCCAACGGGGAGCCCAGGGAGGGGAGGGGAGGGGGTGCCAGCTGCGCAGCTCCTCTAGCTCAAGCACCACAGGTGCTTCGGCGGGTGCCTCGCTCTGGCGACCCTCCCGCTCCCGGGCCGCCTGCACCAGCCGTTGCCCCACATCGGATGTGGGGGTCGTGAGCACCTGCTGGCTCGATCCCTCCTCCACCAGCACCCCCCCATCGAGCACGCCGATGCGCTCACACCAACGGCCGGCCATGGCCAGATCGTGGGTGATCAGGAGCAGGGCACTGCCCACCTCCTGGCAGAGATCGCAGAGCTCGGCCATCACCTGCATCGTCACCGCCACATCCAGGCTGGTGGTGGGCTCGTCAGCGATCACCAGCGGAGGGTTGAGGGCCATGGCCAGGGCGATGGCCACCCGCTGCCGCATGCCGCCGCTGAATTCATGGGGGTAACTGCTGTAGCGGGCCGGTTCGATGCCGACCCGGGCCAGGAGCTCCTCCACTTGGGCCCGCCGCTGGGCGCGCCCAGCGGGCCGGTGGGAGGCCAGGGTGTCCCGCAGATGTTCCCCCACCGTGAGGAGCGGGTTCAATCGGGTCATGGGGTCCTGAAACACCAGTCCCACGGCCTCGCCCCGCAGCCTGCGTAGGGCGGTCTGATCCAGCTGGCGGGGATCCTGCCCCGCCAGCAGCAGGGTGCCCTCGCAGACACTTCCCGGGGGCAGGAGCTGCAGCACTGCCCGGGCCACCGTGCTCTTCCCGCACCCGGAGGGCCCCACCAGGGCCATCCGGTCGCCCCGCCCGAGACGCAGGTCCAACCCATCCAGGGTGGGGTTGGGGGCGCCTGGGTAGCGCACCCTCAGCTGGCGCAGATCAAGAACCGGAGAAGGTTCAGGGGCGAGGGCTGGCGCCATGGGGGCGGGAAAACTCGCTCCAGCTTGGCGTGCCCTGCCCCCTCAAGGGCGGTGTCCCGGACCCGCCCGGGGGCGGCCAGCCGGGCGGCATCCCGGCGGTTGAGATCGGCGTCGATTCGGATGCGCTCCGCCAGATCCTTCTCCTGGCGTCGCACCTGCTGCTCCAGTGCCGCCCCGAGGAGTTGCGAGCTGACTACCATGGGGGAAGCTCGAGGAGGTCGATGCTAAGGACCGTCCCCGATCGGATCGCTCCAACGGCCGCGTGCGCCAGTGAGGATTCAACGAAAAGACATGGGCCTGCGCCTGCGACGGCAACCCCTCCCGATTCACTCCCCCTGCGCCGCACCCTGATCCATCAGCCGGCCGACTACGGCGTGCCCCTGCCGGAGTGGTTGCAGGAATGCGTGCGGCATGTGCCCCCGGGCTCGGGCGACAGCTGCCCCACCGATACCGAAGCCCTGCTGGCCTCCGCCTTCGACTTCGCCTTCCAGCTTCATGAGGGCCAGTTCCGGGCCACCGGTGAGCCCTACATCGTCCATCCGATTGCCGTGGCGGATCTGCTGAGGGATATCGGCGCCAGTGCGGCCGTGATCGCCGCCGGCTTCCTGCACGACGTGGTGGAAGACACCCAGGTGACGCCGGAGGAGGTGGAGGCCCATTTCGGCTCTGAAGTGCGGGCCCTGGTGGAGGGCGTCACCAAGCTTGGAGGTATTCATTTCACCAACCACACAGAGGCCCAGGCCGAAAACCTGCGACGGATGTTTTTGGCCATGGCCAGCGACATCCGGGTGGTGCTGGTGAAGCTCGCCGATCGGCTCCACAACATGCGCACCCTCGGGGCCCTCAAACCCGAGAAGCAGCAACGCATTGCCAGGGAAACCCGGGAGATCTATGCCCCCCTGGCCAACCGTCTGGGCATCGGCCGGTTCAAATGGGAACTGGAGGATCTGGCTTTCAAGATCCTCGAGCCCGAGGCTTTCCGCGAGATCCAGCAGGCGGTGGCCACCAAGCGCAGCGAGCGGGAGGAACGGCTCGCGGTGACCGCTGGTCTGCTGCGTGATCGC
>Ga0207939_1000167_pt1 | contig 22480 bp, 42 predicted proteins | sample LakMenEpi02Jun12_FD_150663 | JGI IMG/M metagenome (GOLD analysis project Ga0207939, IMG submission 150663) | Freshwater microbial communities from Lake Mendota, WI - 02JUN2012 deep hole epilimnion (SPAdes) | ecosystem: Environmental > Aquatic > Freshwater > Lentic | place: Lake Mendota, Madison... | reverse complement strand
GATAAAACTTTAGGAATATATAAATGTTGTTTTGCATTTTTAAAACATTCACTTGCAAAAATCCCATCTGCATCGTATCTGTTTAATATCCATCTTGATTTTATACATTCAATAGATGTTATAAAATTATGGCTATCAATAAAATTTGGTTTAATTTCTATTCCTTCAAGTCTTAATGAACCATCCTTGTTCGCTTGTTTAAAAGAAATAAAATCTGCATCCTTTTCTTTTATCTCATCCCATAATGTTGGTTGAATAATTGTGTCATCGTCATTAAAATAAACATGCCCATCTGTAATTAAATCCAGAGCAAGGTTTCTTTGAGCATTGCCAGATATGCTACCTATCACCTTAACAGAATAAGGTTCACAAATATCAGGAATATTATCCGGGATTGCATCTCCATCAAAAACAACAATCCATCTATAAGCATAAGTAGGTAAATTAATGCTCTCAGCAATTAGATGTAAATTCTGAGGTCTTGAACAAGGCGTTATAATATTTAAGAACATGGTTTATTATTTCTATGTAACACAAGTAATTTATCATTATCCCAGCCTTTGGAATTTTTTAAATTATGGTTTGCAAATATGAATGTTGAAGAAGCAAAATAATCAGATAAATGATCTATTGAATGAACATAATCTGCTTCATTTGCATTTATAAAAATATCCTCAATTATTAAAATACCTCCCGGCTTTAAATGTTTATAGGCTTCATTTATAAATCTTATTTGATCTTCAAATTCATGGGTTGAATCCTCTATTAATACATCAAAATTACTGCCAGAAATAGTTAGTCCTTCATTAATTGAGTGAACATCTTTAACATTCATTTTAATATAAGTACAATCAATATTGTCATTAATTGCTTTCTCTATTCTTGAAGTAAACCACTCAAACCCGTATAGCTTAGCATTTGGGAAAAAATCCCTCCAGCTAAGCATAGAATTATTATCTAAAATCCCCAACTCCCCAAGTTTAATATCTTTATACCTCATGTTTGAAAACAAAAGGTTGTAAATAGATGTATAGGCATGTTTATGCAAACCAGCATCAGTATTATAAGGCGATTTATCCGTTGGGTATTTAACCCCGAGATCACACAATTCAGTTCTTGAATTAGTCGAATCTATTGTTATACTATTAAACATACCTTGTGCCATAATCCGTATGCGCATGCTTGCATTTTAAATCGTAATTATTATAATATTTAAACTCGTTTATCGCATCTATACAAATCAAAGCATCTGGAAATGCTTGTAAATAATCTTCTTGCCATCTGAAAGGATATTTCTCAATCATACTTCTTTTGTAAATTGTGCAACCGCTTAAAACATGATTGGTGTATTGTATGCCTTTGAGTTTATAATCGTGAAATCCCTCATAGTATAACGCACCAACCGCCCCAGTATCTAATGGCATTGTTTCAATGTTTTCTAAAAGTATATCTATTGTTCCCTCCGGAATAATCACATCACTCTCTACTATTAAAAAGTATTTGTAATTAGACTTTAAAAAAATATCCCGCAAGTACAAAACTGATTCTGCAACTTTTCTGTGAAATTTTGTTTCTGCAGGATGATCCGGTATGTCCAAATTTATAATGTTGCAATTAATAATATTTTGCAAATCCCTTACATATTGACCGTTATCATTTGTGTTATCAACAACATAGATATGATCGGTGCTAATATTTTTTTGCAATGCATTAAAGAAATCACTATCACAATATCGTTTAACTTTGTTTGTGTAAACGGCTACAAATACATTTGATTTATCCATTATTTGTCTATTTCTGCAAGTTTTCTCTTTGCCCAAGCAACGCCCTCATCGCCTCCCCAAGCTAACCACATTAAAGCGCCGCAATCTGTTTTTGGATCACCCTTTGAATTTTCCCTATGCCTTTCAAAACTTGACATTCTGGCGATCGTTTCTCTGCTGATGTTTTCGCCTTTAGCAATCTGGTTTGCCCTTGTCCAGCCGACTAAAGTTCCGCATCCTTTATCGTTTTCTTTCTTGATATTTAACGCTCTCCTTGCATTTGCTTTGGCCGCCTCTGGGTAATCATTATAACTATCAACCATTGAAACTCTAATCGCTGCCCAAACTGACTGCGCTTTTTCCTCTGTGTCAAAGATACATGCACCAGATCCAATCCGATACATTCCATTACTGCATTTAATTACTGGCATATAATTTATGATAAATAGCGTAACGCTTTTTATTTACTTCGTGAAGATTAAAATGAAGATTGCAGTAATCATACAGATTATTTCCGTATTCAATCCTCGCATCCTGATCAAGAGTTAATAATCGAATCCATTTATACCAATCCTTTTGACTATTCACATAACAGACCGGCATATCTTTATACGGATGCACGTTGCTCACAATAGCTGGATTCTTCTTTGACGCAGTTTCCAAAACCTTTAGATTTGATTTCATTGTATTGAATCTATTATCTACCAACGGAATTAGACTTATATCGGAATCACAATAAGCTGCCATGTATTCAGTAACCTGATTGTAATTGTAGATTGTCGCATTCAGTTTCAATCCATTTGTGAACGCTGAAATCATTCCATCCCAAATATGTTTTTCGCCCTCGTTATATCCAGCTATCACAGTCCTGACCGGAAAGTTTATACGCTTCATTGGGTTTTTTAGAATGTTTATATCCTTGCCATGTGTACCAGAACCCGACCAGAATAACCGCACCAGATCCGAAGGCTTTTTATCTAAAATGAACTGTTCCTTCCCAAAAGGAATTGCATTTGGTAATATCTCTACGTTTGGATTAATCTTGTATATCTCAATCGCTAATCTTTCATGAGTGCAAGTGCAGAGATCAGCAATCCTAATATAGTCTATTATTTGTTCAGTTACTTTATTGGCTTTGTAGCTTTCATAAAGAATATGCGAAGGATCTAAATGCCAGAAGTCGTCATTGTCAACAACCAATTTAAAACCATGCTTTGTTCGCCAAGCATCCATCTGATCAGGCGTTATGTTTTGAAGCATCCGATTCATAACCACGATGTCATAATTGCCCTCAAATGTTTCATCGCTAATTGTATCAGTCATCATGCAGTAATCCTTCTGCATATTCACAATCGGCATCATTATCCGATGATAACCAACTCCGCTGGTCTTTGTTGTAATTGCAAGTATTCTCATTGCTTCTCAAACCATTTATACAATCTCATGATCATATCGTACTTACAATTTCCGCACCAAACAGAAAGGATAAAATGAGGATCCAGATATAATCTGTAAATATGCTCATACATTTGTAGCACCGACAAATCTAAATTCCTGATATAGCCATTCTTTGCACATTCATAATTGCTTTCATTAGCGATCAGCCAATCCCGATGCTCTTGTTTTATTTCCATAAACCCCACATTAATTTTGTTACAATCGGCGCACAGAACCCAGCTATAAAAATCGTGCTTGTAATTTCTTGAATCAATTCAGGTGCATAGTAATGTAATGCTGAAAGCCACGCTGCCAGACAACTTCCACAATTGAAAGGCTTGAAATTGATTTTCCATCTAATGTGAAAGTTATGGATTTCCGTAAAAAATAGCGATGCACAGATAGCGGTTATAATAGATAAAATCATTTTTTGATGTTCTTTTTAATCTCGGCTTTAGTCTTATTGATTGATCTGACAATCGACATATAAGGGATCCCGGTCTTTCGGCTTAACTCTTTCGCATTCTTTTTAAAATCTAAGGCGTATAACTTGAACAGTTCCCGATTATACCAATGAAGATTTTGTAAATGTAATTCTATTTTTTGATAAGATTCTTCTGGATCCGATTCAACGCTTTGAACCTCCTGATCATTGTCCAGCAATTCTGTATAGTTTCTGTAATTCTTAAAAAAATTGCTTCGGTCACTTTTGATCATGTTTAGCATAATCCTGACCATGTAATATTTTAATTCATTCCTTTGGTATAATCCGATTAACTTCTCCTCCTCCATTTCACATAGGACCAAAAAAACTTCAGATTTTAAGTCCGCTTGAAGCTCGACTGGCTGCATCTTTTCAAATGCCTCATTGACTGATTTTGATTCCCAAAATTCAGCTATGATCTTATCCCTGGACATTTATTTTTTTCACTGCATTTTCATTGCAAAGTTATCCATTTAATCCTCAAAGTTACAAATTATTTAAACAACCTAATCAAATGCTGAATATCTTCCATTGTGGACGCGTTAGTTCCTTGCCAATCATCACCTATCTTGATGTCAACTGTGCAATCTCCATAAACCTCTAATTCAAATAGTTCCTCGTATAATCGGTATTCATTAAATAAAATACCTTCATCTGTGTAAGATACATCTTTGAAGCCCATCTCAAGTAAGGCTTGTACTGTAATTGGTGTGTTCATAGTTTTCTAAGTTTTGTATAGTCTGGATTAAATTCACAATCATTCAAAGTATCTATCCGTTGTTTGATGCAGCGGATGAATAGGTCGCGGCGATTGTCGGGGATTTTTGCAAGGGTAAAAATCTCTCCAATTTCTAATTTTTCAACTAAATCCCATGCTTTTACTAAATCTTTGTCTAAAATTAACTCCATTTTTTATCATTTTTAGGGTTAAACCTTACTACTTTTCGCAAAAGGTAGTAAGGTTGAAATTTTAAAAAGTGCCTTTAAACCTATGTAAAGGCAAAAGGTAGTAGGGTAGTAGGTAGTAAGGTGTAGTTTTATACTTACAAATAATTACATACACTATATACATTATCTGTTTCATATATTATATAAAATATAGTTACTACCTTACTACCTTACTACTTTTCAGCCTTTAAGCATATTGAAACCACGATAGTAGGGTTAACGCGAAAAAAATCAACCTTACTACCTTACTACCTTAAAAAACATCATCTTGGTAGCTATTATTTACTGTTTGGTTGGTATTTACTGTCGCAACTTCCCAAACATATACCGGAATGTTATTTATTTTTTTCATTCTCCTTTGGAAACCTAAAGATTTCATCCTTAGTCCAATCATGACTGGAGACAAGGTTACCTGGGATCTAACTTTAATGTAACTCAGTATCTCAGTTGATGAAAAGAACTCACTATTTTGTGGACTTGTTGGTAGTTCAAACCACTTTAAAATCATGTCTTCTTCTTGCGATACGGCTTTAAATTCTCCGGTACTATCATTAAGCAGCTTAATTTCATCGCTTGTTAAATTGTGGTTGTATCCAGAATTATATAAGTGATACATTTCCATAAATAAGGCAGTCTTATCAATAGAATTATAAAGCGCATGATCAATACTCAGAACTCTTACTGGCAGAATCCTTCTATTACCAGTAGGATCGCTTAATAAGCCTTCAATGTTAGTTGTACCGCAAAGCATAGCTAATCGGTTTAAATCGACTGAGACAACGCCATACGGCTCACGTATCGAAAATGTCTGGCTTGATGTCAATCGGTTTAGCATTTTAGCCTCAGCTTTAGATTTTCCGCCCATTTCATCGTCCATAATGATTAGCTTCTTGGTCATTAGAATATCACTATCCTTTCCCTGATCTAACTTGTCTTCTGCATAGTAGGCTTTCAGCTGATCAGGCAGCAAACGCCTAAACCATTCTGTTTTACCGGTGTTTTGACCTCCGACTAATACCAGCACCAAAGGAGAATGTTTTCCGTTTATTGAAGCCATTAAAGAAGTTAGCCATTTTTTTATAAATAGATCATGATTCTCAGTATCGGTTTGGATTGACTTTATCAGTTTGTCAATACTTCCAGTTCCTTTAATTTTCATGTTCTTTAATAGAAAATCATGAAACGGATTATAGTCGGTTGTAAACTCTGAGAATATCACGCTTTTTACAAGTTCCTTTGTAGCCTTTGGAATAAAGGTTTTGCAATTAAGGAATACAGAATTTATATCAATGTCATTAAGCGGAACTGAATCAATCTCAATATTTCTGGAAATTGTATTCCGTTTCATATTGTAATTTTTACCGATAAAATTCTTCAGCTGGTTTACAATATTATTTTCATCAATCGCCTGGACTTCGATATTTTCCTTTTTAGCAAGGTTGTAAATAAAATCAATCGGAACTGTTGGATCCTTTTTTGTCCTTAGTAAATGACTGTATTTTTCATCCGCTTTCCTCTGGTTGTACTCTGGGTTTAATTGACTAAGCGAGTGAAAATAATCTCGGCCATTTTCGCCAAACTTACCAGCGAGTGCAAATCCAATATTTACCCAGTCCCCATAGTCATTAGTCACATCAATCTTTTTAGATACAATATTCTTGATTATATCGGAAAACTCTGAATCAACAAAAACATAGCTTTTGTTTTTATCCTTACTTTTTGGATAAGCCTTTACAGATACAATTTGCGCTTCCTTGTTGATGTATAAATCCGGATCGTAACTGACAAATCTGGCCCGACTTATATCCTTGCATTTTTCATCAACCTCAATGATATTGTACTTTTCGTATAGGTACTTGCTGAGATAGTTAAAACTTTCTAAATGCAGTTTAGGATTAATCTTTGCAATGGCACAAAGTCCAGCACCGCCGCAAGAAACAAAAACCGCGTAGAAATTATTGTCACAACAAATCTGCTCTCTGACATGATTTAGATCTGTAAGTCCATCAATATCTATGGCAATGTAACCAGAGTGTTGTGTCAATGAATCTGCATTTCGTTCTTTAAATAGTCCGGAAATAGTTACATAGGGCAGTGATTTTTTATTAATATCGGTTTTGTTATTACGATAATTTAAAACCTGATCCTGCCAAAATCCTTCTTTAACCTTCTCTAAAAAGTCGGAGAATGTAAGGCTCATTCCTTTTTTGGTATGGCTTACATTGTTGAAATAAGAAATAGTTGGATCTGTCATACTGTTTTGATATGAGAGTCAATAGCTTGTTTTAATTTTGGCTTAATCCCTGGGGCCTGAGATAACCAAATTAAATACCTAACCTCCTCATCGCTTGTCATTGATGATAATTCTCGGTCTTTGTATTTCCCGAAATAAAGAGTAATTGGTTTGCCTTGTGGTAAATGCTTTATATAATTTGCGCATCCATTGCAATAAGCCGAAATATGCGGCCCGGCTTGGCGTTCAGTAAAGTCATTTACTAATCCGCATTTTTGACATATTATGTCCATAAAAATAAAAAGCCTGATAATATAAGGGTTATTATTCAGGCATCTAAATATAAAAATCAACTATAAAAGTCCCTTAACTCTTTCACAGTTCGTTTAATTCTAATTGCAATTTACAAATTATTTATATATTCCTCAAACTTTCTTTTCGCCTGATCAAAGCCTTCCGCAAAGCAAACCGACCAGCCTAAAGTTCTGAGATACTGGTGCATCTCCGCTTGTTCCTGCACATGCTTTTGTGATGATAGACTGCCATCCTTTAAGAAAGTCCCAGAGTCCAGGCGTTTCATCTCAATCATCAATCCGCAGTAATTGCCAACCTTATGATAAATCTGAATATCGGGCCATGCCCTCCAAGGATCAATGATCAGTTTAATGTTTTGCATCTGTGGCGATAGCTTCCCGGCTGACTGAATATCTGAACGAAAACGAACATCGGGATGTTGCAGCTTTAACCATTTACAAAACGCTAACTGGGCCGACCACTCATGCTGAATCTTTGGCTTGTATGCTTTGTGGGATTTGTATTGGGATAGGGGATCGGTGTAGTCTATCATAATTAAAAATTTGTTTCAATGGCTTTAAATATTTGATATGGTATTTCTGGAATTACGGCATTTCCGAATCCATGTATAAGTTCTTTATCCAGTTCTTTGGAAAACCCATCATCCATTCGTACATTTTCATAGCTTGAATTGCTGTTAAACCGTTTAAGTGGAATTGATATAGGGATTTGTCTTGGTGACCGTTCCGATAATACTTTTTGTAAGATTCCACCTTGCTCAATAATATTTTTCCATCGCTTGACGCGGGAGTAGGCCACTCCGTAAATTCTTTCTCTGCGGTGCGGAAATCCGAATTGGGTAGCATAAAACAATCTCCATTCACAATCATACCCGAGCTTGTAAAGGTCGCAAAGGACAACTTCGAATCCTCTACTAAGGAGCATTGGGCTGTTTTCAAAGACAATGATTCCAGGTCTAATTTCCCCAACCAAACGCGCATATTCTTTCCATAACCCCGACCTTTGGCCTTTGATACTCTTTGCCCCCCCCCCTTTCTTTGATTGATTGGCAATTGATAAGTCTTGACATGGAAATCCTCCTGAAAGAATGTCAATTGATGATTTATATTTTTTTCCATTAAATTTTTGTATATCTCCATAACTATCAGTATTAGGAAAATTTCTTTTTAATATTTCTTGTTTGCCCGGTATCCATTCACAATGAAAAACATTATTCCATCCCATCCATTCAGCTGCTAAATCAAATCCGCCTATACCAGAAAATAGCGAACCATGATTTAATATTTTCTTTTGTCCTGAGTTTGCCATTCTTTTTGCATTTGTTTTACACGTTCTTCAATCTCTGCCCTTTGCTCTGGGTACTTTTTCCAAAAGAATCGTTCACGTTCTAAGCGATAAGCGCGTAAGGCATCAGGTTCTCGGTAAGGCTTCGGCTTTGCTTTATAGCTTTGTACCTTACCAAGTTCCTGCGCATCGCCTTGGCCATTGGTTTTAATCAGTTTTTTTGCCATAATAACTTAGCAAAGCATCATAAATATCATCAATACTATATTTCATTAATGATCTCCTTCTAAAAAAGTCCAATAATATTTTTTGGTGTTTGTGGTTAAACATTAGATTGTAGAGTTAAAATTATCGGGTTATCTATTTTTTTATAAAACCAGTACTTAGTCATCCAGTCGGCAATAGTCGGCATTGGAAAATTTAGGTTTTTGGCGGCAAGTACCGGAGGCAAATTATTTCCTATGCAATATTCTAATGCTAAACCTATGGCTTTTTTTGAGTGACGATTGCCATATCGTTTACCCCTGCCTTCAATATTTAAAGGCAGGGGGGATTGGTTAGAAAGGCAAATCATCATCTTTTGCGTTTGATTTCTGCGCTGGTGCAGCTTTACCGCCATCAGGCAGTTTTGCATTACCGAAATATACCTTATCATCGGCCGCATCCTTTTTGGAGTTTAGCTGAAATGATAGGATATTACCGTATTGATCTGGTTCATCATTCATCCAGACTGCGATGTTTGCGTAAACTTTTCCGTTTTTTTCGGACTTGTTAAATGCGGAGTGTCCTGCTTTGAAAGCATCTGCGAGATCGGTCAAGCATATTGACCCATGCATTGGTTTGTTTGCCATTAGATTGAGTTTAAAATTGAGTTTAAATATTCAGTTGATTGTTGTATTTTCTTTTCGGCTTGTTCAATGTCAGCGAACAAATTTGCACGTTCTAAACGAATACGTTTGAATTGATACTTGCCGGGATATTCTGGATGATAGGATACGAAATCGAACCACTCGCGCCCGGTTATTATCATGTAACCAATAATCTGCCAGTAACATTCCTTGTAATCATCTTTTAAATCAGTTGTAAGCGAGTGAACCAAATGCGCAGTAATTGTATAAGGGCATTTAATTTCAATGCCTCCATCGTCATCTATCAGGCCATCAGGCGAACCGCCGAAGTTATCACCATGCGGAATGTATCCCGATTGGGTTACCTTTGTCTGAAATACTTCCTCATAAATACCAATAGCGATAGGTTCATGCATTACGCCCCAATCTGTGTACTTGCTTGTGAAATCTTCTTTGGCTGGTTTGCCGGTTAATTTCTCTGCAATGCACTCCATCACATAAGTAATTGCGCCATCCGATAATTTGCCAGCTTCCTTATCGGCTTTTGCTTTCGGTTCGGTCATTAGTCTGTGCAGTTGACTGCAAGAGAACCGCCCCATCCTGGACTTAAGCCATTCTGGGGTGCGCTGGTTTTCGTTTTGTTGTCCGGTGATAATCATGATTGTGAGGCTTTAATGTCATCCATTGGTACATCCTTAGAGTACATTCCGTTAAACTCAACTTCAGATCCGCCATCGGTAAAGATTTTACCAAGTTTTGAAGCTGCATTTTTTAAGGCCAAACTTTCGGCAGCCGGTGCATTTTTCTGAATTGCGTCTTGAATAATGTTTTCAATCTGCATCGGCGTAGATCCTGACTTTAACTGTATTGGCCAAGCACCAACGCCGTCCACATTCCGGGTGCGCCCGGTGATGGGATTAATTACAGATAACGTTCCAAATACTAAAACAGAATTAGCCATAATTTGAACATTTTTAATTGCCCAATCGTAATCCTGAAAAATAGTGATTAGACTATTCTTTACCCGATCAATAGGCTGGTAGGTAATACCTTTGTGAACGGATAACCACGATTGAGGCGGTGTACTGCTCAGTAAGGTGTTTAAACTATCCATTTTTACGGATAGTCCCAAATCTTTGACTATTGCAGGGAGATTTGGTTTTTTGTTTTCTGTACTCATAAAAATAAAAATGCCTTATTGTGGGTTTGGACTGGAAGATCCGCCCCCATAATAAGGCTCTTAAGATGTTTTTAATACCGCTTCCAGTCGGTTTATCTAAATTAAAAAAATATTATCTTACTTCCAAATAAAATCTGACAAATATTTCAGCGACAAAAAACAAAGCAAGTAACAACATCGAAAACATGACTGCCCAAAACAAAACGTCCTTATTTGGTTCTGGATCTTCGTGGAAGTGCATCATGTTATTGAAATTTTACGGATGATTTTACCCCACATTCGCATTTTTATAATTTCGTTCTGAATATAAAAATGCCATTGATTAAATTGGTCGGAGTGTATCTCCCTAGTCTTGTGAACCGGCATGCCATCCTTCCAAGTGATACGCTCACCACTTGGAAGGGTTGTTGTTTTGATTAATAATGTTTTCATTTTTCGTTGAATAAGTTTATAATTTCGGTAATTCCTGAATTTTTAAGATTCAGATACAATGCCAAAGAGCCGACAGTTCCGTAGCGTAAATCTAAAATAGAACTTTCTTGCTTAAGTTCCTCAATGATTGCTGGAATAGCACTTGAATAAAACTTAGCTTTATGTTGTAATAAAGCCTTGTACTCAGGCTTCAATCTTTCAAATAGATTATTCATTTTCTTCGTCCCTCCTTCTGTCGTACTTTTCATGTTCGTGGTTGCTTTCGATTTCAATCTCTCCTTCGCCTTTACATTCATCGCAAGTATCTGTATAAATATTGCAAGTCTTAAGGCACTCCTGGCAGACTTCATCAATAACTTGAACATCGCAGCATTTAGAAAATTCAATCTTACCTGAGCCATAGCAACATTCACAGTCCTTAATGCTAATGTTTTCGTTTCTGTCAAATTGCGCCTCGTGCAATCTTTCATAGTATTCGTCAAAGTTCATTTTAGTTTGTTAGTTAAATAGTCACATAATCCAGCTAATCCAATCAGGAGAGCTGCCATAATAATAAAAAAGATGAAAATTTCCATAATCGTTTTGTGTTTTGGTATGGCCAAATATAAAGTTAATATTTGTAATTAAAAATTATTTTAATATTTTTTTTATTTATTTTAATTCTAATAAAATTTATTATATTTGTAGAAATAAAAAACACATGACAGAAAAACTAAAATCAATTCCGGTCTACTTGACCGATGAAAAGCGAGCCGCTTTAAAAACTATTAGCAAAAGTAAACGCATTGCCCAGACTCGATTAATCGAGCAGGAGATTGACAAATTATTAAAAAGAGAGGGGTTTAAATTATGAAACAGTTACAAACACAAGAGGTTTTTAAATGGATTATTGCAGCTGCAGTATTATCCTACATCATTTTTGCAATTATTAAAGCATTTGAAAATTTATTATGAAACAGACAGCAGTAGAATGGTTTTTTAATGAATTACAAAGAATGCAATACTTTATAGGTAATGATATGGTAGAAGCATATAACCAAGCCAAAGAAATGGAAAAGCAACAGATGTTTGAATACATTAAAAATAATTATTGTATAGGAAATAAAAGTTTAGAATTTCATAGATTAGAATTTGAACAATACTACAACAAAACATTTAAAGAAATAGAAAAATCATGAAAAAATTTATCCTAATTACAATAAGCTTTGCCTTATTAACACAAATAACACACGCATCAGAGGTGTTTTACATGATTAGTAAGAAGACAGATTTGGATTACATAATTAGCTGGATCTTCGCATTTAGTTTGGAATGTTCCATCTTGATATTTACGTTGATTGGCAAAAGAAATACCGCAGTATTTTTCGCGCTAATATCATGGACGATTAATTTGCTGTATTATTGGTTTGATTTTGGCTTTACCCAGAATTTTGTTGCTATGAATGTAATATCATTAATTATCCCCATAACTATATTATTTTACTCAGAAACGATTGAAACTGATAAACGTAAAAAGATATTTAAAAAGAAATAACTAATGATCCTCACCGCCTTCATATTCATCACTCTAACAATTTACATAACCCTCTTTGTTTTGGTTTGGGGGTGTAGGTTGGTTTGGGGGTTAGTGGTTGCAGTTTTCAAACAATAAAACTTCTGGGCGGAGTTATAAAACCCACAAAAAGTAAAATGAATGATTTCCTTTCAAGGCTTTCAGATGAGAAAAGCCAATTAGACGAAAAGATTGCCAAATTAGAGGCTTTATCAAAAAGCGATGCTTTCAACGGCATCGACAATGTTCAACGTGGTTTGCTTAAAATCCAATTGAACGCAATGGCTACTTACAGCCAAATTTTAGATGAACGCTTATGGAGGCTTTCATCTTATGAAAGCGTAAGTTAATTTTTTTGTGGTTCGTAGGATGCTCGGTGTCGGGTGTCCTACGGTTGCCAATAACTCCCCACTAACCGAAAGTTTATTTCGCATTACAAATTAGTTTGGAAATTAATTAAATCAAAATAAATAAAATGAGAAGCTATAAAAAAGAATTAGAATTAATCGCCAACGATTTGTTAAATCAAAACGCTGATGCAAAAGGTGATGAGAATAAGCCAAATTATTCCAAAAGAGATTTTATGAACGCTACAATTATTTTTCAAACCGCATTGATGGATAAGATGTATGACAATCAAGATTACGATAAAATGGATATTGATAATAGAATGAAGATGGCTGAAAGTTGTGGTTTTGCATTGAGAAATTTAATCCATACCTATACTGGCTTAGATACCCATAAGATTGAGGAGTTTATTTAGGGTTTCCCTAACGTTTGGTGGCTTGGCGAAGTGCCGCCTTGCAGAATGTTTAATTATAGTACAAAGGCTTGTGGCGGTATTTTGCCAAACTACTGTTATAAGCCGTTTTTTATTGGTTTGGTGTAACAATTTAATTCAAAAACAATGTCAAAAAAAATCTTTAAGTATCAATTAGAAACAACGGATATTCAACAAGTAGAAATGCCACAAGGTGCGGAAATACTATGTATCCAAACACAAAATGAAACGCCTTGTATTTGGGCTTTAGTAGAACCAAATGCAACTGTAACAAAACGAGCTTTTGAAATATTTGGAACTGGTCATAATGTGCCTGAAAATGGAAACAGAAAACACATTGGCACATTTCAATTAAATGGTGGCAGTTTAGTGTTTCATTGCTTCGAGTTGTTTGGTCTGTCCTAAAATGGCTTATAACTAATTGCTAACCGAAACTTTGTTTCGCATTATATCTTATAGCAAATAAAACACATCATTTTTGCAATTTTATATTTGATTGCATCTAATATGAAAAACACTTATTATTTGTTAAAAACACTTATAAAATCATGCTTATTTATCCAGCGGTTATAGCCATCAGAGCAGTCAATTACTTTGTGATCTCCATAGCCGTTTGGTATTTCTTCCACTTCAAAGACTTCTCCTTCAAGACCATCATACCAACTGTTTTTTCTGCCTACCTTAATTTTAACACTAATTCCCGAAGTTTTTTTTTAATCAAATCTAATTCAGATTCCTTAATCTTTTTCAATTCCATCAATTCACCTATCGTATAGACTTTATATTCGTTGGTCGGTTTTATAAGCCTTTGCATAAATCTTTATAAAATCCGTATTTTTATTTTCGTCTGTTATTCTGGCAGGATCTAATTCTATCCAATAACCACCTAAAGGTTTGGGAGGTGCGCCACGTTCTACATGCCACCCTTCATTACCATCATTGTATTCATCTTTATAGGTTGATGTTTGAATGTGCAGTACCTCTTTAAGATTTGTTTTAAAATTGTTTGATAGAGTTTCAACTTGAATAGTCATGTCCCATAAGTCGTGAATATGTTGCATCCAAATGCAGTCTGCCCCATCAATCATAGCATCAAATCTCTGATGTGAGATAGCCCCTTTGGTCACGATACCACCACCACCCGAACCATGAAAGTATTTCATTTTATAGCTTTTTATTCTATGGTTATCATTGTATTTGAATACTATCCAACCACCATATCCTCCAGTATGAATATTAGATCCGGTTTTAAAATTCAACTCGGTCACTACCCTAAGCAAGGGGTCATGCTCGTTTCTTTTAATGAAGTTAGTTTCATGATTGCCATAACCCACAACTGCTATATGATGAGCATAAGGAGTAAGAAAATTTACAATATCTTCAACAATCAAGTCAACATATTGGCCTGAATTATACTCTGGCCTAATATCTTTTTTTGTTGATCGAGGATCCCATTTGCCTCCCATTAAACAAAGAAGATCACCCCCTAACAAAATAATCGCATTTCGATCTAAAGCTTGATCCAAATGCGATTTTAAAAGTTTTCTGTTGCAATGTTTATTGTCGAAGTGAGCGTCGCTAATTAACAGTACATCTCTTTTACCAGATAGGTTAATAAGATGAACATTTCTCTGTATTCTCCTTACATCTTGATTCATTTTATTTAAATCAAATATGATTTCGGTTTTGAACCGCAGTTTTTGAAACCACGCCACAAACTAAGCCAATAATCAATAGCTTTTCACCTATTGCATAAAATTGAGATAGTTCTGGGATAGCCATTAATCCTGCTCCAATCGCACCGAGAGTAATTCCGAAATAAATTAGTTTTTTAAAGTAGGAAGGAGTTTCTAAAACAAGCCTTCTTAATGTTTCCTTTGTGAAATTCATGATTTATAGTTTAATTGTTTGTTACCAACGTGCTTCAGTACCGCGACAATCATAATGCACAAAGCTGGGATAAACACCCACGCCGCCTTGCATCATTTTACCTTCTTTGATTAAATCCTTAATAATTTTAGCTAACTCATTCGGTGTGTACTTTGATGTCACCAAATCTGCCGCCTTTGCCAACTTATGCTGGCTTTTCGGACTGCCACCAATAGAGGCATTATAAGCCTCTGTACGATACGCAGAATTTAAAGTGATAGGAATATCAATAAAGTCCCTAAGTACTTGTAGCTGGTCAGCTAATAGCCTCACATTTGCTTCTAATGCTTCGGGGACTTTACTTCCATCCTTGCACTTAAACTCGCGGATGTGAAAGTTAGTAGTTAATTGTCCTGCACTCACTTTTTCTTGCTTAAGATGTTCTCAACAATCCCAATAATGAAGTCAATAATCTTGCGTTCCAACTTTGGAAAAACCACCTTTAAAACCCATCCCAAAACTCCTGGAACTGCTTTCTTAATTTCAGGCATGAGGTTTACTTTTACCTCGTTTTCGATAAATTCAATTTCTTCTGCTTTCATTTTATTTTATTGGTTGCTTTAATGTAATACCTAATGGCAAAAATTCCACTGATTATAGCGACCAGAGAAGCCAATAAAGTCACTATCGGTTGCACATTTGCAATACTTAGCATTGCGCCTGATACGGAAACTACGGTCGCCAAATCGGCGTTATTATTTGTCATCTTTAATCTGAGGTTGTAATTGTTTAACTAATTCTGCAGCTACTGCTTTCACTTGAATGTGCGGTGCAGTTGATTCCTCAATGACTGCCAATACTGCATTCCATTCAATCGCAGTTAATTGTACTGTTAACTTTTTCGATTCGGGTTGTACTTCTTCTTTCATAGGGTTGATTTTTTGTCAAATATGCTTAATTATTGGGTTGTTTTTCTGTCAAGGCTTATCCTCTAAAACTTTAATACGTGCTTCTAATTCCTGAATAGCCTGAATAGCTAATGATAATAATGCTCTGTCTGATAGTCCGTAAGACTTCTCACCATCTATTATTTTTGGAACAAATTCTCCTTCATTATTATAACTTCCTTGCGTGGGTGCAAATTCCTCACCTAATGCAGAATGAACTTGGTCTGCTAATAACCCAAATTGTTTTACACTTTCTGCATTTTTACCATAACCACTATTAGTATTATAATTCCAATAAACCGGCTTTGGTATTTCTGAAATAGCTTCAGATGCCGAACCTATATACTCACCTTCAATATCTTTAGCTTTACTATCAGAAACAACACTCAAAACCCCTGCCGTAGCTTGAACTGCGCCAGTACCTAAACCATTAATAGTAACTACTCCAGATGTATCAATTTGTAATCTTGATGCATTTGCAGTACCTAAATAAAGATTCGAAGCATCAGCAGATATGTATTGATTTGATATGGAATTAAATGCTAATGATTTATTATAAGGCAATATTACATCGCCAGTAAACGTAGCTACTCCAGCTGATGAAATAGTCAATCTTCTATTATTACCGCCCGTTGCAACAACAAAATCAGCTTCACTTCTAAATATAAAATCACTTGCATTTGCGCCAGTTAATATACCAGTACCATTACCAATATAACCAACCAATGTAGAAGTATTGTAATACCACTCTGTATACATTGTAGTTGCAGAAGTAGATTTTAATATTAATGGAGTTATTGATGCGGTAAACGTAGCACTTGTACCACTTAAGCCTCCAAAGAAAGTAATATTAGCACTACCACCAGCACCAAAAACAGCAACTTGTGTACCACTATTTGCATTGATACTTAATCCTGCACTTGTTGCAGCTTTTACTTGCGGCGTAATTAAAATACCACTAAAAGTTGCATTACCAGTTGATCTCGTGATTGTGAAAGGCGTATCAATCAATGCACCAGCATCTGAGTATCTTCTGATAAAGAAATCAGCACCAACGTTAGATCCTGATTCTGTTCCGCTTACCTCTAAGTTTATTCGATTGGAATTATCTGAACGAAAACTTAAACTTTTTGCAACAGATACGTTTGCATCCAAGTTTGCAATTAGCGCAGTTGCGCCACCATCTAAATGTAGCTTTGTAGTTGGATTTGCAATCCCGATTCCAAACTCACCAGTTTGCAGTAGGGTAATTAATTCTGCAGAATTTGCCTCGCTAAAAATTCTAAACCTATGATCAGACTGCACATTACCAACCGACCATTTATTTGTCCCTGCACTTGCGAATCCTAAAAATCCGTTGTTTGTTGATGTTCCGTTTATCCTTCCAATAATCCCAGATCCGAAAACATCAAGCGGCGTAGTTGGCGCATTAGTTCCGATTCCTAACCTATTGTTAGTGTCATCATAAAACAAGTTAGCATTGTCCTGAATTAATGCACCCGAAGCACCGATAAATGGCACAGATCCCAAAGTTAATGCAGTTGTGATTGTTAAGGTTGCAATCGAACCAACTAAAGTAATTGTACCATCAAATCCATTTGCATCACTAAATACTAAGGAGTTTATAATGTTTGGCGATAATTCAACATAAGCACTACCATTCCAACGATATAATACGTTGGTATCTAAAGCTATGTAAATCGTATCCGCAACGCCAACCAAAGGAAAAGCCGCAAGATTTGCGTATTCCTCAACAGTTCCGGTAAATAAAGAAGCCATTTGTGATAGCGTAATCTTTTTACTTATGCCGGTCGTCGGATCTCCTATTATTGTCAAGTCATCCAGCGCTGGAGATAATTCAGTTGCTAATTGGTTTATTTTTTTCGATTCCATTAAAATTGATAATTAGAAGGTACTTGACATCTATCATTTAAAAACGGCACAGTTAAGGTAGTATCTAACTTAACACCAGCTAATAAATCGGGATCACTTTCTGTAAAAAAACTTAAAGGCATATTTTGCGAAGGCGTCCAGGTTACGATTGAATAATCCTCTGGGTATCTCAACTGTGCAACAATATCCCCGGATACTTGTGTCATGTCGGATAAAACTTCCGTTTCGTTTGTTTCTTCCATCAGCATCCGATCCATAAAGTAAAGACTAAATGAATATGCTATTTCTTTAGGCCCTACTGTTGCACCAGTCAAAGTAAAAAACATAGCAGGGTAAGTGACCTCACCATTGCTTAACCTTTCCCACACATCACCGAAATAAACAAAATTAATTTGTTCGTGATCGTTTCCCAGTTTGGTTAACTCTTTTACTATCTGATTTAACGTCATTTTTTTTAGATTTTTCTAAATAAACTTTTAGCTTATTTTGATTTTTGAAATTTACTTCCTTGCTCATTTAACAACATCCTATATTTCCCTGATATTTTTCTGAAAAAGTTTTGCGCCGTTTATGATCGTCCGTATAGTCATCATTGCAGCAAGCATCTCCCAGATACATGCTGACTGTATAACCTTCATTATCAGGTTTGATTGAATCAATTCCTGAACCAAAATTTAGATAATTAGGATACAAAGCATTATTCTGCTTTAGGTATTTAATCAATCTTTGCTTATAAAATTCCGCCCTTGCTTTATATCTATTTGCAACATCAATCATGTCTTGCATTGAAGGAGATTCCTGATTTTCGCCAGTCTTGCGTAAAAGTCCTTTATTGTAAAACTGAAATGATAAACCCTGCGGCAATTCAGACATCACAAAGTAAATAAGACAATCAACTATGTAGTCATCCAGTAAAGTTGTTTGAAGCTGCGTATAAGTAGCTGCCTCGACCGCAGTTTGTAATTCGTTGTATAAAGCCGAACCCAACGCCGGGAGAATATACATGTCCTGAGCAGTCTTAATCTCAGGCAGTACCAATTTCTCGTCTACGTTTGCATGTAACCCAGTTCTATCTTTGATTGATTGAACGGAAATAAATAATGTATTCTTGCTCATCTTCTTGTTACTATATTAGATACCCATTGATGTCTGCAACTTGGACTGTGCTTCTCGGTTCCTGGTTCTGTATACCAACCGCCCCGACGATCCCATACAGAATACCCTAATCTTGCGCTTAGGCTTTCAATCTCTGAACGTGAATACATCTTATCGGCTTCCAACAAAGCCACACAAAACGGCCTGCTTGTTTTCTTATCCCGGTTATTAAATCCTTTTTTCCATTCGTAAGAATATCTTATTAAAATCTCTTTTGTTTGCGGCTTGACCTTCATCAAAATATCTGCCAGCGGCTCTGTTAATATATGCTCTGTGATCGTGTTTTGATCAATGCCCTCTCCGATAACATACTCATTCACTTGCACGTATCCGTTATCAACAAGCGATTTAATCACCAAATTAATCGTATCAACGCTTTGATCTAAGGTTGTTGCTAATACCTCTGGAGTAATGCGCTTATCTTTAGACATTAAGTCCAAAACATTCGCTTGTAACTGATTTACTTCTGCAAACATTTGATTCTCTGAATCATCGTCAAACCTTTCCTTTTGCTTCCAAATATTGAAACCTTCCTTTGCTTCGCCAAACTCAAAAAATGCGCTGAAATCGTCTGAAAATTGCGCTGGTTGCACTACTGGCTCATACTTTGAAATATCAATTCCAGCCTTTTCTAATAACCATTCTTTAGGTGCAATGTCTTTAAGTAAATTTTCGCTGAAGTCAAAACCGATCGGTTCAGTCGGGATGATGCTTAAATCAGGTTCTTCAATGCCACGATATTTAAATAGCATATTGAAAACACTTTCTAAGTGCATCTGCTTACTATTTACATAAGTATTTTTAAAAATCTCGTAGCCATCTCGCATCTCTGAACGTGAACCCAACTTCCCAGCCTCGGCAATACCAAAAATGGAAGGAGTTGTGATCTGATGACCGCTGAAAATATTAGTTTGAATCAATGAATCTACTCTGCCGAAATCTTCCTTAGTAATATCCGAAGTCCCAAGATCATCAACGATTGGCTTTCTTGCGCTATCGTTTACGAACGCTAAAATGAATTTCTTACCATCAGATCCCGAAAATCTGTTTGTGAACCTTTTTTCAATGTTACGCTTTTCCTCATCTGAAGGCTCTCCGTTTGGTAAAGTAATTAGTTTACTTGCAGAGAATCCAGTCTGAGCATTTCCCAAAACGTGCTTAGAGATTTCAATGTCTGATTCAATATAATTAAGCGCACCGAAGTAACCCGGCAATGAATAAAAACCCATGTTTGGGCGATATTCCTTGACATAAAGGATTTGTTTTCCTTTTGGAATAGCTGGATTAAATGCTGGATAAACTTGCGGCTTTTCAAGACGATCAGTCCATTCCTCTTTGTACCAGAATTGTGTATTGTCCTTGTTAGTTCTGATTTTGGTATAATCGCAATGCCAAATCTCTGATAACTGCCCGGTAGCTGAAAAGATAATTTCTAAATAATAACCGCCGAATAATTCCGCATCCAAAGAAACCTTTCGGGTTAAATCATTAAGGCTTTCCATCCGATTGACTTTCTCAATAAATGGCTCTGCTGCTTCGCTACCTTTCCAGCCATTTGCTGAAATATAATGCACCTTGCTTTTTATGATAGCATTATGCTTGGCAGACTTATTGAAAAGGTCAACTAAATAATTCGGGTAATCGTTACGATCTCCGTATTGAATATAACCTTCGCCTTTCTTTTCTTTAAATTCTGGTTGCCTTGCCTCCGCAAATGTGACTACTCTTAGATCCATTTATTGTCTGATTTTGTAAGTATCTGTTGTTGTATATTCTGTGAACTCAAAAGCAGTTCCGACTAATTCCATAATCCCTGATTCAAGCATATTTAATCCGGCAGGGTTTAGGTTGCTTGTGCTTGCTTGCTCATAAATTTGATAATCATATTGACCATTTAAAGCATTCGCAAAATTAGTATTTGTAACAAAGCTAAACTCATTGTACCGATCCTTGTAAACGCTTAAATCGGTATTGTTTAACCTCACAAATTTAATCTCTGTATTTGCGCTTCTATTTGTGAACACAAATAAGTAATTCGGGTTAGTCAATAACTGTTTTTCAGTTAATGTCAATATGACTAAATGTGTTTGTCCTTTGGTTAACCTGATCATATAACACTAAATAGCAAAGTGATGTAAATTTTACAAAATAAAAAAACCGCTGACCATTACGATCAGCGGCTCACCTAAACCTACTATGAAAAATTATACTCCTGGAGTTTCTAAAGCATTGTAAACAGTTGAAGTTACGCTTGGTGCTAATGCTGGTTCAGAACCAGTAAAAGTCAAAGTAAATCCGCTTCTATCTCCTTGTGCAGTTCCGGTTGAAGCTGCATTTGCAGTCATATCAATACCTCTGGTTTTACCTAAGTACCAATATATTCCGTTGCTATCTTTTGCAACCGCGACCAAAGAATTTTGCGCTAATAAAAGCAACTCATTCCTTGTATTCGTTTGTAGCTTATTTAAAATGATCTGCAATTCTTGACCATAGAAAACAGTTCCGTTTGCAACAGAAGCAGTCATTGTCTGGTTAAACATTGAAGTGTCTTTCACTAAAGCATACTTCCAAAAACGCTTACCAGCAGCCTTAGTCAAAGCAGTTATTACACCACTCGCTTCGGTTGTTGTTGTTACGTTTGCGGCTTCTGTGAAATATACTTCGACAATACCGCCTAAGCTATCTCTACAATCTAAGCTATATCCTTGTGTTAATGCGCATGGCATAATATTGAAATTTAAATTTAAAAAATTAGAGGGTTTTTACACCCTCGTTAATTATGATAAAATGAACTTTACGATCTCATCTGGGAAAGCTACGTTTGTACCCATTTTGAACTCAGATACAAAACGAACCTGATCTGCTTCTTTTGCGTAGAAGATTTCAAACTTATCTTCTTCGTTTAGCAAGTCCGTTCCTAAGAACAAGTTGCTAAGTCTCAAAGCATAAATCTTATTCGTTCCGTTCAATCCTGCCAAAGCAATAACCTTGATCGGAGTTCCTGGCAATACAAATTCAGAATCAGCCTTTCCATCAAAAGAATAGTTAAACATGTTAGCATTTTTCAACGCTATTGTGTACGTCCTAAAAACATCTTGACCGCAGAATATTGTCATGTCATCGGCAGCTACTACCTGAGCAGGAATTGCCTTGTAAACACCATCAAATATTGAAACTACGTTTGTAGCAATGATTCCAGTTGCAGCACTAATTGGCGCAGTTGCAATATAAGTTGCAGAGTTTGCAGCTACCGGCCCAGATGCAGCACCGATCAATTTAACTAACCCATCAAACTTGTTAAGGTTTACGTTCACTGAATCAGTATCTCCCTGCCATAATGCAGTTTCCAACTGAGAAGC
>Ga0207939_1000162_pt1 | contig 23064 bp, 21 predicted proteins | sample LakMenEpi02Jun12_FD_150663 | JGI IMG/M metagenome (GOLD analysis project Ga0207939, IMG submission 150663) | Freshwater microbial communities from Lake Mendota, WI - 02JUN2012 deep hole epilimnion (SPAdes) | ecosystem: Environmental > Aquatic > Freshwater > Lentic | place: Lake Mendota, Madison... | reverse complement strand
GGGGGGAGGGGCCCTTGCCAAGCCGGCCGCTAGTTCCCCCCAGCTTTGGGCTATTCCGGACAGAATCTGAAGCCGGTCTGTGGCGCTTTGATGGCTCCTTTTGGTTCCACCCTTCTGCTGACCGTGCTGATGGGCATTGGTCTGGTGTTCTTCCTTCGGGCGGCCAGCAAAGACCGCACCACCGTGGTGGAGGTCCAGTCCCCCCGTCCCGCCCTGGAAGTGCTGGATGGGATGGTGGCCTGGCTGGGGAACAGGGGGTGGCAGCCCTCTTCCAAAGATCCCCAACGGCAGGTGCTGCGCTTCTCGGGCCAGGTGCAGGCGAGTCTTCCCCTGGCAGTCCTGCTTTCCCTGCTGGCCAGCCTGGGGGCTGGCAGCCTCGCCCTGGTGCTCCATCAGCTGATACCGGGGGTGGGCTGGTGGGTGCTTGCCCTGGCCCTGCTGGGGCCCCTCGCCGGGTGGATCTACTGGCGCCGGGCTGCTCGCCCCGAAAGCCTCGAACTGCGGCTGATCGAGGGGGCTCCCGATGGGGGCAGCACCTTGCAGCTTCGGGCCCATCGCGATGAACTCATCGCCATGGAAAAAGACCTGGGCCCCTCCCTTGGCCTGGCCAGCGATGGCCGTCTGATGCGTTCCCCCATCTGATCCCGATGCGCCTCTTCCCCCTTCTGTTTGCTACCTCCCTGGCAAGCCTCACCGTCTCCCTCGGGCAGGCTCCGCTCTTTGCCCAGGTTCCCCTTCCTGAGGGGGCGAGCCTCCTGGCCCGTAGCCCAGGTTCAACAGATCCCCTCACGGGTGTGCGCAGCGGCATGCGAAAGGACTGGATTGGCCTGAGATCCGTTTCCCCGGACACCCCCATCCTCGTGATGGCAGGCCATGCGGACTCCCAGGGGATCGCCGGCTCGGGCACCAGCGGGGAGGCTGTGGGGGTGCTGGGGGCGGCTCCCATGATGCAGGGCATCACGGATGAGCACTACTGGAACCTGGTGTTGGCCCACGCGGTGGCCACCCTCGGCCGTGCCAGGGGCCTGCGCATTGATTTCTACAAGCCCCCCGTTCGCACCATCCATGACGCTGATCACCCAGGCACCAACTGGAGTGTGGGCCGACAGCATGCCCTGGCCGATGGCTATGCCTTCGAAATCCATTTCGATGCTTATGGCCCTTCCGGCGTGGGCTCGGGCCTGATCCCCCCCCTGCATCGGCCCTTCAGCCGCATTGATGAAAGTCTGGCCCAGGAATTCGGGGCCTACCCCATGAACTTCCGCGATCGCCTTGGAGGCCCCAAACGAGGGGTGGCCATCCTGGAACTGGGCAAGCTGGAGGGTCGGCTGGAAGCATCCCTGCGGGACCCCCGCACCCGCCAGCAGACCGTGAACCTGCTCGCGGAGCGGGTGGTGATGGCCCTCGAGATCGGTCTGGGGCGTGTGCCGGCCCGCCAGGGGGTGGGCCGGATCAGCTCACAGCCTGCAACGGAGCGCAGCGGCTCTCCAGTGACGGGTCGTCCAACCAGTTCTGGGGCCGAGTGAACACCTCCGTGAGCAGGGCCTCCCGGCTTCCAGCCTCGGGGGAGTAGGCGTATTCCCAGCGCACCAGCGGCGGCAGGGACATCAAAATCGATTCCGTTCGGCCATTGGTCTGCAGGCCGAAGATCGTTCCACGGTCGAAAACCAGGTTGAACTCCACATACCGGCCGCGCCGATACAGCTGAAACTGGCGCTCCTTCTCGCCCCAGGGGAGCGGCTGCCGGCGCTCCACGATGGGCACATAGCTCGGCAGGAAGGCGCCTCCGCAGGACTGGGCGAGGCGAAACAGTTTCTCCCAGTCCTGTTCGATCGGACCGATGGCCCGGGACGCCTGGGCTGCGGGACCTTCGGGATCGGGACCCTTGTAGAGCGCACCGCCCCCATCCTGGTAGTCGTAGAAGATGCCTCCGACCCCTCGGGTCTCGCCCCGGTGCTTGAGGTGGAAGTATTCATCGCACCAGGGTTTGAATACGTGGTGGTAGGCCGGATCGATGGCGTCGCAGGCCGTTTTCAGAGTGCGATGAAAGTGCCTGGCATCCTCCAGGAAGGGGTAATAGGGGGTGAGGTCCGCCCCACCGCCGAACCACCACACGGGCCCCGCTTCGAAATAGCGGTAATTGAGATGCACGGTGGGGATCCAGGGGCTGCGGGGGTGCAACACCATGGAGGTGCCGATGGCAAACCAGGGATGGCCTTTGGCCTCGGGACGCTGGTTGAGGATGGAGGGGGGCAATTCCTCCCCCTGCACCTCCGAGAAGTTCACGCCGCCCTGTTCAAACACCCGGCCCGCCTTCATCACCCGGGAGCGGCCCCCTCCCCCTTCCGGCCGCTCCCAGCTCTCCTCCTGGAACCGACCCTCCCCATCCACGGCCTCCAGAGAGGCACAGATCGACTCCTGAAGACCCATCAGCAGATCCCTGGCCCGGCTCCTGGACGCGGCCGGGGGCGTCGCTTGGGGGGAGGAGATGGACATGGAGGACAGGCGCTGGGGCTCCCCCAACCATCCCAGTCCGATGGGGTCATCCACAACCCATCGAGAGGCTCTGTCACCCCAGATGCTGCCTAGGATCCCGACCGACCGACGGGGAAGCCTGCTCCGCCCATGTCCACATCCAGCACCGATCCGGGGTCCGATCCCAGCCTCAGTGAGCTTGAGCATCAGGCGATGGAGGCCCTCAGACCCCTGCGGGATGCGGGAACAGACCGCCCCTTGCTGGAACTGGGTTGGATCTCCGGCTTGCGGGTGCAGGGCCCCCGCGCCATTTTCCGACTGGCCCTGCCAAACTTTGCCGGTGGCCAGCGGGACCGCATCGCGGCGGAGGCCCGGGGGGCCCTGTTGAAGCTCCAGGGGATCGAGGATGTGCAAATCGAGTTGGCCACCCCCCCTTCCTCAGGCCCCATTGGAGGGGCTGGCCATGGGGCCTCCCCGGGGCCCGGAACGGGCCTGCCCTCTCGCCAGGCCATTCCCGGGGTGCGCCAGGTGATCGCCATCAGCAGCGGCAAGGGAGGGGTGGGCAAGAGCACCGTGGCGGTGAACCTTGCCTGTGCCCTGGCGCTGCGGGGGCTGCGGGTGGGATTGCTCGACGCCGATATCTATGGTCCGAATGCACCCACCATGCTCGGCGTGGCAGGCCGGATGCCCGAGGTGCGGGGGCAGGGGGCCGACCAGGTGCTGCAGCCGATCGACACCTGTGGCCTGGCCATAGTGTCCATGGGGTTGCTGATCGAGGACAACCAGCCCGTGATCTGGCGTGGCCCCATGCTGAATGGCATCATCCGCCAGTTCCTCTATCAGGTGGATTGGGGGGAGCGGGATGTGCTTGTGGTTGACCTTCCACCCGGCACCGGTGATGCCCAGCTGAGCCTGGCCCAGGCTGTTCCCATGGCTGGCGTTGTTGTGGTGACCACCCCCCAGCAGGTGTCGCTTCAGGATGCGAGAAGGGGGCTCGCGATGTTTGTGCAGATGGACATTCCCGTGCTCGGCGTGGTGGAAAACATGAGCTGGTTCCTGCCTCCAGATCAGCCCGAGCGGCGCTATGCCCTCTTTGGCAGTGGCGGCGGCGCCCTGCTGGCCGAGGAGGCGGGCGTTCCTCTCCTGGCCCAGCTCCCGCTGGAGATGCCGGTGCGGGAAGGGGGAGATGAGGGGCGTCCGATCGTTCTGGCCCAGGGTGAATCGGCCTCTGCTCAGGCGTTCCTGGGCCTGGCAGACCAGCTCTGCCAACAACTCTCTCTCAACGGAGCGGCGGTGTAAGCCGATGGTGGCTCTTGCCGAACAGCGCCGTTGGGGCCGAACCCCGTCCCGTCAGGGCTGGCTTAGGGCCGATTCCATTGACTGGGTGCTCTGGGGGGTGCCCCTCATCCTTTGTTTCCTGGCGGGAATCCTGATCGCCAGCACCCAGCGCCAGGCGGACTACGCCGATTGGTATCAGCACTGGATCACAGCGGCCGTGGGCATGGTGGTGGCCCTGCTAGCGGCCAGGCTCCCCATGGACAGGCTCCAGGTGGCCCAATGGCCCATTTACATCCTCACGAATCTGAGCCTGGTGGCGGTGCGTTTTGTGGGCACCTCCGCCCTTGGCGCCCAGCGATGGATCAACATCGCCGGCTTCCATGTGCAGCCCTCTGAATTCGCCAAGGTGGCCGCCATCCTCCTCTTGGCGGGTCTCCTCTCTCGCTTTCCCGTCGAGCGGCCCGTGGATCTCATCCGGCCCATCGCCCTGATCAGCGTGCCCTGGGCTCTGGTGTTCCTGCAACCCGATCTGGGCACCTCCCTGGTTTATGGGGCCATCCTGCTGGTGATGCTCTTCTGGGCCGGCCTGTCTGGAAGTTGGCTGATGCTGCTCCTCTCCCCCCTGGTGACGGCGATCATCGCGGGGGTGGCTCCCTGGGGCTTGGCGATCTGGATTCCGCTCATGGCTCTCCTGGCCTGGCGATCCCTTCCCTGGAGGCGCGTCGGCCTAGCGGTGGTGACGGCTGTTCAGGTGTTGTTCGCGGCTATCACCCCCCAGCTCTGGAATCACGGTTTGAGGGAATACCAGCGCGAGCGTCTCGTGCTCTTTCTGGATCCCGCCAAGGATGCCCTCGGGGGGGGCTATCACCTGCTTCAGAGCAAGGTGGGCATTGGCTCTGGAGGCCTGTTGGGAACGGGGCTGATGCATGGCCAGTTGACCAAGCTCCGATTCATCCCCGAACAGCACACCGACTTCATTTTCAGTGCCCTGGGAGAAGAGATGGGCTTCATCGGCTCCACCCTGGTGGTATTGGCCTATCTGCTGCTGTGCTGGCGCTTGCTCCAGATCGCCCTCCACGCCCGTACAGATGTGGAATCCCTCCTCGTGATCGGGGTAGGGGCCATGCTGATGTTTCAGGTTGTAGTGAACATCTGCATGACCATCGGCCTTGGTCCGGTGACCGGAATCCCCTTGCCCTGGCTGAGCTACGGGCGCTCCGCCATGTTGGTGAACTTCCTCTGTATCGGTTTCTGTGCGGCGGTGAATCGCCGCAGTCGGCCTCGTCAGCGCTGGCGGTGAACTTCGTCACCCTCAGCCAGCAGCTCAGCGGCGGAGTGCCCCCAGGTCGCTGTGATGAGGATTCGGTGCGCCGTCTCTGGTGGGCCTCCCTGGCCACCCTTCAGGAGGATTTGCTGCTCAAGCAGCCCGCTCCAACCAAGGGTGTGTGGCTGGCTTCCCCCCTCCCCGCCCTCTATGAACCTGCCATGCTGGAGCACCTCTCCGGCTGGGTGTGGATTCCAGCAGGGCTGCCGGAAGTGCTCTCCCAGCCCCTGCTTCCTGTGGTGGGGGGGAAACGGCCAGGGCCAGGCTCCACGGGCCTGGTGCCCACGGGCCGGTTCCAACGGCTTCCCTTGCGCCAGGAGGATGGGAATGACCCCCTGTTGGTGCTGATCACCCCCCGACTGCAGGTGGTGATGTTTCTCGATGGCCCCCCCCAGGCCCGCCGGCTGGTGGTGCGCTTCGAGGCCGCAATGATCACCTTGGCGCTCCAGGGTCTGGATCAGCGGCTGAGCCAGGACGATCCCAAGGCAGCCCTCAAACTGCGGCAGCTTCTCAAGGCCCTCGGCCCGCTTCACAACGATCCCGCCCTGGGATTGCGGTTTTGGCCCCTCCTGTCGGAACGCCTGGCGGCCATGGCTCCGAGTGTGACCCTCCAGCCCGTGGCGCCCTCGGAGTCCCCCCGTTCAGCAGCCACCTCCTCCGAGGTGGCTGCTGAACTCGCTCTCCTCGAGGCCCTCACCCATGAGGTGCGCACTCCGCTGGCCACCATCCGAACCCTGATCCGCTCCCTGTTGCGGCGATCCGATCTGCCCCCTGTGGTGCGGCAGAGGTTGGAGCAGATCGATGGGGAATGCAGCGAACAGATCGACCGCTTTGGACTGATCTTTCTGGCGGCCGAGTTGCAGCGCCAGCCAGGCCGGGGCCAACCCCTGGAGGCCAGCGAACTGGCACGCACGGATCTGAGTCAGTTGCTCCGCCATCTGGAGGGGATCTGGCAGCGGCAGCTGCACCGGCGCGACTTGAAGCTCACCCTGTCCATCGCCGAGGATCTGCCGCCCGTGTTGAGTGATCCGGTGCGGCTGGAGACGATGCTGGGCGGGCTGATGGATCGGTTCAGCCGCTCCCTCCCGGCTGGTAGCCATGTGCGTTTGCGCCTGCGGCCCGCCGGCCAGCGCCTGAAACTTCAGCTGAGCAGTGATGTTCCCCAGCGCTCCCCGGCCGCCTCTTCCCAGGAGCCCCAGATCGAAGGGGCCCGGGTAGGGCCCGTGCTCAGCTGGAATCCCACGACGGGCAGCCTGAACCTCAGCAGGCAGGCCACCCAGTTGCTCTTCCACCGTCTCGGGGGACGCTTCACCGAACGGGGGGGCACCAGTCTCACGGTGTTTTTCCCCCTGGCTGAGCGGGTGGGGGGGACGTTTGTTGACGGGGTGTGAAGAGTGCGCATGCGCCCTTCATTTCGCCAAAAGCACGGTGCTAGCTTCCGCCTGAAACGGTCAGCAGAGCCATGCCAGCAACGGCCCTCAACGGTCAACTTCCGAAGTACATCGGCAGCACAGGCGGCTTGCTGAATGCCGCAGAAACCGAAGAGAAATACGCCATCACCTGGACCAGCCCCTCAGCACAGATCTTTGAGCTGCCCACTGGGGGTGCTGCGGAGATGAATGCGGGCGAAAACATCATGTATTTCGCCCGGAAAGAGCAGTGTCTCGCTCTCGGCACCCAACTTCGCACAAAGTTCAAGCCCAAGATCGAGGACTACAAGGTCTATCGCATTTACGCCGGGGGAGATGTGGAATTCCTCCATCCCAAAGATGGGGTCTTCCCTGAAAAGGTGAATGAAGGCCGTCCCATCGTGGGCCATAACCCAAGGCGGATCGGTCAAAATCCCAATCCCTCTAATCTGAAGTTCACCGGCAGATCCACCTACGACGCCTGACCCCCCACGTCGTGAATGAAAGGCGGCGGGGAACCACCCGCCGTTTTTTTTGCCTTCCCCCTATGTCTCCTCTCGCAGATCGCACGGCCTATTTCGCCAAGGTGGAGCAGGGGTGCACGTTTGTTCCTCTCTGGAAATGCTGGCCTGCGGATCTGGAGACACCGCTCACCACCTGGTTGAAGGTGGGGTCGGGCGGAAGGCAGGGAGTGCTCCTGGAGTCGGTAGAGGGGGGAGAACAGCTGGGTCGCTGGAGTTTTGTCGTCAGCAACCCGCTCTGGACCCTCACCTGTCGTGGGGAGCAGGCGGTGCGCCAGTGGCGGGATGGACGGCGGGATGACCTGGAGGGCAATCCCTTCCAGTTGCTCCGCGAATGTCTGGCCTCGATTCGTCCGGCCCCGATCCCCCACCTACCGCCTGTGGGTCAGCTGTTTGGCTGCTGGGGATACGAGTTGATCCATTGGATCGAACCCACCGTGCCGGTGCATCACCCCGGGCCTGGCGATCCGCCGGATGGGTGCTGGATGCTGGCGGACAGCCTCCTGGTGTTTGACCAGGTGAAGCGTCAGATCACGGCGGTGGCCTACGCCGATCTGAGCACCGGGGAGGATCCTGAAGCCGCATGGAACCACGCTGCTGCAACGATCTCCCAGCTGGAGGCGCGGATGCATGAGCCCTTGCCCCCTGGAATCGCCCCGTTGGACTGGCATGAGGCGGGCTCTGGGGATCCCAGCCTGGGGTTGAACACCCACAGCAATTGGCGCCAGAGCGACTTTGAACGGGTGGTGGACCTGGGTCGGGAGCACATCGCCGCGGGAGATGTGTTTCAGCTGGTGCTCAGCCAGCGCCTGGAAACGCGGGTGGAGCGGGACCCTTTTGATCTCTACCGCAGCCTGCGGATGGTGAATCCATCGCCTTACATGGCTTTTTTCAACTTTGGCGACTGGTTTCTCATCGGCTCCAGTCCGGAAGTGATGGTGAAGGCCGATCCCCAGTCCAACGGGGGCATCCGTGCCTCCCTGCGCCCCATTGCAGGCACCCGCCCCCGGGGAGCGGATGCGGCAGAGGACGGGGCCCTGGAGGCCGAGCTGCTGGCCGATCCGAAGGAACGGGCGGAGCATGTGATGTTGGTGGATCTGGGCCGGAACGATCTGGGCCGGGTCTGCCGGCCTGGTTCGGTGATGGTGACCGAGCTGATGATGATTGAGCGCTACTCCCATGTGATGCACATCGTCAGTCAGGTGGAGGGGGTGCTGGAGGCCACCCATGATGTTTGGGATCTGCTCATGGCTTGCTTCCCTGCAGGCACGGTGAGCGGTGCACCGAAGATTCGTGCCATGCAGTTGATCCAAGCGCTGGAGCCCGATGCGCGAGGTCCCTATTCCGGGGTGTATGGAGCCGTGGATCTCAATGGAGCATTGAATACGGCCATCACCATCCGCTCCATGGTGGTCTTGCCCCATCCCGAAGGGGGGTGGCGTGTTCTTGTACAGGCCGGAGCAGGCATCGTGGCAGATTCCAAGCCGGACATGGAATACCAGGAAACCCTGAACAAGGCCCGTGGCATGCTCAAGGCACTGGCTTGCTTACAGCGCCCCCACCCCCAGGATCTATGAGCGGCCCGTTGCTCACCAAAGGCTTTGAGGTGGAGATGTTCACCGGCAGGCGAGATGGCACGGTCGTGGGGTGTGCAGCGGAAGCCGCAGGGGCTCTGGAAGGGTTCGTGACCGAGCCGGACAACCGCAACCTGGAGTACACCACCCCCCCGGATGCCGACTACCAGCGGCAGCTGGCTTACTTACTCATCCCTCGGCAGAAGCTGCGGAGCTGGTTGGCCCAGCGGGATCTCACCCTCCTTCCTGGCAGCACCCTGAGCCTTGGGGACAGCGGCCGCTTTGTGCGTTCCAATCCCGAAAACCCTTATCACGGCGATATCGAGCGGATCTATGGCACCAGGGTGGTCACGGCCAGTGTCCACATCAACCTCGGGATGCAGGCCATGGAGCCCCTCTTTGCCGGCCTGCGGTTGCTGCGCTGTGAAGGAGCTCTCCTCCTGGCCCTGAGCACCAGCTCCCCCTTCCTGGATGGCCTGGTCACCGGGGCCCAGTCGCAGCGATGGCTCCAGTTCCCCCTCACCCCCCCCGAGGTGCCCCTCTTCACCAGCCACGCTCACTACGTGACCTGGATGCATGACCAACTGGCCCTGGGGAGCATGCTCAATGTTCGCCATCTCTGGACCTCGGTCCGTCCCAACGGGGACCGCCGGCCTGAGTCGTTGAATCGGTTGGAACTTCGCATCTGCGACCTCATCAGTGATCCCAGGCTTCTGCTGGCGGTGACGGCCTGGGCCGAGCTTCGGTTGCTGATGCTGATGGGAGAGCCCGATCGCCTGGATCCCCTGGTGGCCAGTGCCCTCAGCCCGGAAGAGCTGGCCACGCTGGCGGATCAGAACGACAGGGCAGCGGCCCAGCATGGATTGAACGCCATGGTCTGCCATTGGCGCACGGGCGAGCAGTGCCTGGCCAGGGACTGGTTGGCCGAGGAACTTGAGGCCATGGCTCCCCTGGCGGAGAATCTGAATCTTGGTGCCACACTTGAACCCTTGAATGCTGTGTTGGCCTTGGGGAGCGAATCGATGCGCTGGCTGGATCGCCACCGGGCAGGAGAACCCATCGATCGCATCATTGCCACGGAAGCCATGGCCATGGAGGCCCGGGATTCTGCCCTTTGGGCAGAGCTGACAACAGACCACGCTCACGCTTTGGGATGATCATGGCTGCAGCCTCTGCCACTCCCCCCATGCGGGAGCCCGCCACAGTCCAACGACCCGGGCCTGAAGTGCCCCTGCGCACCACTCGGCAGCTCGTCGAACGCCTGGAGTTGGTGGAAGAGCTCTGGCTTGCCGTCCTCCATAGCGAATGCCCCCCCGGCCAACTGGAACGTCTGATCCGCCTGAAGGAGCTGTGTGGAAGGTTTGACCCCCAGGATGATGCCGGTCGCAACGCGCCCAGCAGTGCGCGGGTCAACAGTGAGGCCATCGATAGGGTGATTCGGGAGATGGACCTGGCCGATGGCATTGCCGCGGCCAGGGCCTTCTCGCTGTATTTTCAGTTAATTAATATTCTTGAGCAGCACATTGAAGAAAATACTTATATTGAAAGCCTGCGTCGGGCGTCGGCGGCTGGTCAGTGGGATCCTTTTCTCCCCCCCTTGGCGAATCAGAGCGAGCCGGAAACATTCCGCCAGCTCTTTGAACGTTTGCGTGCCCTCAATGTCCCCCCCAGCGGTCTTGAGGGCCTGCTGAGGGAATTAGATATTCGGCTTGTTTTTACGGCCCATCCCACAGAGATTGTGCGCCACACCGTGCGCCACAAACAGCGGAAAGTGGCGTCCTTGATTGATCGGCTTGAAGAATCCACTAACAAGGATGATCAGGAACTCCTGCGCAAACAACTCGAAGAGGAAATTCGCCTCTGGTGGCGAACGGATGAATTGCACCAATTCAAGCCATCCGTGCTGGATGAAGTGGAATTTGCCCTTCATTACTTTCAGCAGGTGCTGTTCGAGGCCATGCCTCTGCTGCAGCAGCGCCTTCGGGCGGCATTGAAGTCGAGTTACCCCGATGTAGAACCCCCACGGGATGCGTTTTGCACTTTTGGCTCTTGGGTTGGGGCCGATCGGGATGGCAACCCTTCCGTTACCCCTGAAATCACCTGGCGTGCGGCTTGCTATCAGCGCCAACTCATGCTCGACCGTTACGTGAAATCCGTGACGGAACTCCGGGATCAGCTCAGCATTTCGATGCAGTGGAGTCAGGTCAGTCCAGCCCTATTGGAATCGCTGGAAATGGACCGTCTGCGCTTCCCTGATATCTATGAGGAGAGGGCAGCGCGCTATCGCCTCGAACCCTATCGGCTGAAGCTCAGCTACATGCTGGAGCGGCTTCGTCTCTCGGAGAGACGCAATCAGCTGCTCGCGCAAGCAGGTTGGGAATCTCCGCCGAGTGAACTGCCCAGCGCCGCAGCCCAGGAGCTTCATTACGCTTCAGAAGAAGAATTCCGAAATGATCTCGATCTGATCCGCAACAGCTTGCAGGCCACGGGTCTGGGTTGTGAGGGCCTGACGGCCTTGCTCTCCCAGGTGCACATCTTCGCTTTCTGCCTGGCCAGTTTGGATATTCGCCAGGAGAGCACCCGTCACAGTGACGCGATTGATGAACTCACGCGCTATCTGCAACTTCCTCTTCCCTATGGGGACATGGGGGAAGAGGAGCGTGTGCAGTGGCTCCTGGCCGAACTACAAACCCGACGTCCCCTGCTGCCGGCAGCTGCGTCCTGGAGTGCCTCCACCGCGGAAACCTTTGCGGTCTTTCAGATGTTGCAGCGACTTCAGCAGGAGTTTGGCTCGCGCATCTGCCGCACCTATGTGATCTCCATGAGTCACACGGTTTCCGACCTGCTGGAAGTGTTGTTGCTCGCCAAAGAGGCGGGCCTGGTGGATCCGGTGGAGAAGAAATCCCAGTTGTTGGTGATTCCCCTGTTTGAAACGGTTGAGGATCTGCAACGCGCTCCAGCGGTGATGGAGCGTCTATTCCAGGAGCCTTTCTACAGAGAGTTGCTGCGATCGGATCAGCCTGTGCCATTGCAGGAAGTGATGCTTGGCTATTCGGATAGCAATAAGGATTCGGGATTTCTCTCCAGCAACTGGGAAATCCATCGTGCCCAGATTGCCCTGCAGCAACTTGCCACGCAAAGTGATGTCAATCTACGGATTTTCCACGGTCGAGGCGGGTCCGTGGGTCGGGGTGGTGGACCCGCCTATCAGGCCATTCTTGCCCAGCCCAGTGGAACCCTCTGTGGGCGCATTAAGATCACGGAGCAGGGGGAAGTGTTGGCATCTAAATATTCCTTGCCTGAGCTTGCTCTCTATAACCTGGAGACCGTCACAACGGCGGTTCTTCAGAGCAGCCTGGTGAGCACGCGCATTGATGACACGCCGAGCTGGAATGCGTTAATGGTGCGTCTGGCGGCCCGATCCCGGGAGCACTACCGGGCCCTCGTGCACGACAACCCCGATCTGGTGGCCTTCTTTCAGCAGGTCACTCCGATTGAGGAGATCAGCAAACTTCAGATTTCCAGTCGGCCTGCCCGGCGCAAGAGCGGGGCTAAGGACCTCTCCGCTTTGCGTGCCATCCCCTGGGTGTTCGGATGGACGCAGAGCCGCTTTCTCCTCCCCAGCTGGTATGGCGTTGGCACGGCCCTTCAGGAGGAACTGCAACAGGATTCGGAGCAGATTGAACTGCTGCAGTTGCTCTACCAGCGCTGGCCCTTTTTCCGCATGTTGATCTCCAAGGTGGAGATGACCCTCTCCAAGGTGGATCTCGACCTGGCCAAGCACTATGTGACCCACCTGGGGCGGGAGGAAAACCGGGAAGCCTTCGCGCAAATCTTTGAGGCCATAGCGGCTGAATTTGCCCTCACCCACCAGCTGATCCTGCAGATCAGCAATCACGGCCGTCTCCTGGATGGAGATCCGGCGCTCCAGCTCTCGGTGGATCTTCGCAACCGCACCATCATCCCCCTGGGGTATCTGCAGGTGGCCCTGCTCCGGCGTTTGCGTGATCAGAACCGCCAACCCCCCATCAGCGAGGCCTCCACGGATGGATCTGCAGCGGGGGGAGGTCACACTTACAGCCGCAGCGAACTTCTGAGGGGCGCCTTGCTGACCATCAACGGCATCGCCGCTGGCATGCGCAACACCGGCTGACCCTTCAGATCCTTGCTGCTTCCCTTCCGCGGTTCACCCACCTCCAGCCCCTTGCAGGCGGGTTACGAGCTCTTGGTTCAGCCGAGTCTCCAGGTTGAGGCGCTCAACCATCTCCTCGAGAGCTGCGGGGAGCCTCCCCGCAGTGCGACCCTCTGGGCCCGGGTGCTGCACCAGAGCATCTGGCATCTGGTGGTGCAAAACCCCCAGGGGGTTTGGGTGGGGTTTGTGCGCGCCACCAGCGATCGGGCTCTGAACGCCAATCTCTGGGATCTCGTCACGGCCCCTGCAGACCCGGCCCGAGACACGGTGATCCGAGCCCTGGTGGTGGCCGCTCTCGATCGCCTCAGGCGTGAGCTCAGCGGCTGCAGTATTTCGATCTCCGCCCCTGCGGAGGCCATTGCCGTGCTGCAGCAAGCGGGATTCGTGATCGACCCTGGGGGAATCCGCGCCATGGGCCTAGTGCTCTCGGGAAGGGCGGAGATCCCCACGGCAGGAGATCAGGCGCCTGGTGTGGATCAGGAATCCTGATCCCAAAGGTTTCCCCCTGTTCCGGCAGGGGGTTGACGAGCATGGAGGGACTCGAACCCCCGACCCTCAGAACCGGAATCTGATGCTCTATCCAACTGAGCTACATGCCCACTTTAGGCTTGCGCCTGTGGTTGACCCATTCTCAGGCCCGTGCCTGAGGTTTTAGTTTACCCCTTGGCCGCCCTTCTGACGTCATGCGGCTGCAGCGCCTGGAGCTTCAACAGTTCCGAAACATCGAAGCCCTGCAGCTGTCCCTGCGGGCTCCCAGGCTGATCGTGGTGGGGGCGAACGGAGAGGGGAAATCCAACCTTCTCGAAAGTGTGGAGCTGCTCACCAGCCTCCGTTCCCATCGCTGCAGCACGGATCGGGATCTCATTCGCCGCGGTCAACCCCTGTGCCACATCCGCGCCTCAACGGTGGAAGGAGACGACCTGGAGCTTCACCTGCGGCGTGTTGGCGGCCGCCAGGCCCTGCGCAATGGCAAGCTTTTGGAGCGGCAGCTGGATTTGCAGGGGAGCCTGCGCTGCGTGGGCTTCAGTGCTCTTGACATGGTCCTGGTGCGAGGAGAACCGGCCCTGCGACGGCAGTGGCTGGATCGGGTCGTGAGCCAATTGGAGCCGTTGTATGGCGCCCTGCTGAGCCAATACGGCCGCCTACTGCGCCAGCGGGCCCAGCTCCTGCGGCGGCGCCTCGCCCACGATGGCCTGCTGGATGTTTTTGATACCCAGATGGCCGTGCTTGGCACCCGTCTCCATCGCAGGCGCCTACGGGCCTTGCAACGGCTGACCCCCCTTGCGGCCCAATGGCAGGAGCGGTTGGGCGGGGGGAGCGAGATCCTGGAGTTGGCCTACCGCAGTGGCACACCCTTGCCCGCGGCCGATGGGGAGGCCGGCCTCACCGACCAGATCGTGGAGGAGACCACCTGGCGGATGGCTCTGGAGACCCAACTGCGCGACCAGCGGAGGGAGGAGGAGCGCCTGGGCCAATGTCTGGTGGGCCCCCATCGGGACGAGGTGGAGATGCGTCTGGGCGCCCTGCCTGCTCGGCGCTATGGATCAGCCGGACAACAGCGCACCCTGGTGCTTGCCCTCAAGCTGGCCGAGCTGGAACTTGTCACCACGGTCGTTGGGGCCCCACCCCTGTTGTTGCTGGACGATGTTCTGGCGGAATTGGATCCGACTCGCCAGCAACTGCTGCTGGAAGCCGTGGGGGAAGGCCACCAGTGTCTGGTGAGCGCCACCCATGTGGAGATGTTCACCCGGGGCTGGTCCACCCGGGCCCAGGTGGTGGCGATGCGCGCTGGTGTATTGGAAGATACGGGCTGAGCTGATCCGTGCGGCAATCCCTTCCAGCACTTTGGAGGGTTAGCCCCTATGTTGGGTTGCTGTGTACCCCAGTACCCCTGATGAATCAGAGCCTGTCTTGCCTGCATCCCAACCCGGGATGGGGCGCGGCCTCCCCCCTTACCGCTAGCCCGGTTCTCACCTCAACCACCGACACGGTTGGGAAACACTGCATTCTCGAGCTTTACAACTGCGACAGTGCCAAGCTCGACGACGAAGCCTTCCTAAGGGACACCATCACAAGCGCTGCCAAACGTGCTGGTGCAACCCTTTTGCATCTGATTACCCACCGCTTTGATCCCCAGGGGGTAACGGGTCTTGCCCTCCTGGCTGAATCCCACATCTCGATCCACACCTGGCCGGAATCCGGATACGCCGCTGTGGATGTGTTTACCTGCGGGGACCACACCATGCCCGAGCGCGCCTGCCAGGTTTTGCTGACGGAGCTCGAAGCCGCCGATCACAAGCTCACCAGCTTCCGTCGGGAGACTCCACTGGGTGTGGGGCAGGGGGATCGAGATCCCAGCCTGTCGGCGGTCTGAGCGTTCAGCTTCTGGACTCAATTGGGATCTTGGGCCCCCCGGGGCCCGCGAGATCCCGGTTGAGTTTTCCGCTCACGAGCCCCTCCAGATCCAGCGCCACGGCATGGAACCCCAGGGCACGAAACGCTTGCACCATCTCCTCACGCAGGGAGCCAGAGCCCAGGCTTTGGCACACGGCTGCCAGCCGGTTCGCGGGCAGCTCAATTCGCGCGGCCTCCCCCTGGCTGCGAACCCGCACCTCCGCAAACCCATGGTTGCGCAGCCAGGCTTCAGCAGCCCCCACCCGCTGCAGGCGGCTGGCGGTGATCGGCTCTCCATAGGGGAACCGGGACGCCAGGCAGGGCTGGGCGGGTTTATCCCACCAGGGCAGCCCCAGGGCCCTGGAGAGTTGGCGAACACCGGATTTGTCCACGCCGGCCTCCGCCAAGGGCGAACGGACGTTCCACTCGCGGGCTGCCCGCAGTCCAGGCCGATGGTCTTGTAGGTCGTCCAGATTCACCCCATCCAGCACCTGGGTGGCGTCGGCATCGCTGCGGATCTGGGCCAACAGGCCATGGAGCTCCCGTTTGCAGGCGTAGCAACGGTCTGGGGGGTTGCTGGCATAGCTGGGGTCGGCCAGCTCAGCCGTTGGGATTTCCCGATGACGCATCCCGAGCCAGCTGGCTTGGCAGCGGGCCTCTTCCAGCAGATGGGGGGCCAGGGCTGGAGACACGCCCGTGATGGCGAGGGCCCTCTCCCCCAGGCGTTCGGCGGCGATGGCCGCCACCAGCGACGAATCCACACCGCCTGAATAGGCCACCACCACCGTGCCCAGGGCATCCATGGTCTGCCGCATCCGGTCGAGGGCCTGGTGCAGCGCGGGGGGGAGGGGCTCAAGCAGGGTGAAGGGACGGGCGGAAGCCATCCAGCACTCCAGGGCTGTATCGCCATCCTGGCAAGTCCCAAGGAGGGCGGGGGGCTGGAGTTGGCGCCACTAGCATCCGAGACCACTCACCAGGCCCAATGACCCCGCCCACCGGATCCCAAACCAGCAAACGGGGGACGGGCAGTGGTATCGGCATCCGCACGGCCGCGGGCAGCGATGAGCGGTCGCGGGGGCAGTTGCATGTGTATGACGGCGAGGGGAAGGGCAAGAGCCAGGCCGCCCTCGGGGTGGTGTTGCGCACGATCGGGCTGGGGATCTGCGAACAGAAACGCACCCGGGTGCTGCTGTTGCGCTTCCTCAAGGGGCCCGGCCGCTCCTATGACGAGGATGCGGCGATCGAGGCGCTCCAGCAGGGCTTTCCCCATCTCATCGATCAGGTGCGCACGGGCCGTGGCGAGTACTTCAGCGCCACTGAGGCCACCCCCTTCGATCGCCAGGAGGCCCAGCGGGGCTGGGATATCGCCAAGGGTGCCCTGGCGAGCAATCTCTATTCCGTAGTGGTGCTCGATGAACTCAACCCCGTGCTGGATTTGGGGCTGTTGGACGTGGAGGATGTGGTGCGCACCTTGGCCACCAAACCTCCCGGGATGGAGGTGATCTGCACCGGGCGGGGTGCGCCGGTGGCCTTGGTGCAGTTGGCGGATCTCCATTCGGAGATGCGTGCCCACAGCAGTGATGCTTCGGGTTTGCAGGGAATCGAGATCTACACCGGGGAGGGCAAGGGCAAGAGCACCAGCGCCCTGGGCAAAGCGTTGCAGGCCATCGGTAGGGGAATCAGCCAGGACAAAAGCCACAGGGTGTTGATCCTGCAGTGGCTGAAGGGGGGAAATGGCTACACGGAAGATGCGGCCATTGCGGCCCTGCGCGAGAGCTATCCCCACCTGGTCGACCATCTGCGCAGTGGGCGGGATGCCATCGTCTGGCGGGGCCAACAACAGCCGATTGACTATGTGGAGGCGGAGCGGGCCTGGGAGATTGCCCGGGCGGCCATTGCCAGCGGTCTCTACAAAACCGTGATCCTCGATGAGCTCAATCCCACCGTGGATCTAGAGCTGCTGCCGGTGGAGCCGATCGTGCAAACCCTGCTGCGCAAACCAGCGGAAACGGAGGTGATCATCACCGGCCGTTGCAAGGCTCGACCCGCTTACTTTGATTTGGCGAGCGTGCATTCCGAGATGGTGTGCCACAAGCACTACGCCGAGCGCGGGGTGGATCTCAAGCGCGGGGTCGACTACTGAGCGCCCTCAGTAGAGCGCCACGCTGGGATCCACCTCCTGGCTCCAGGCCTGGATGCCCCCCGTCACGTTGATGCCCTCGATGCCATGGCGCTGCAGGGCGATGAGGGCCTTGGCGGAACGGCCTCCCATCTTGCAGTGGATGTAAAGGGTTTTTCCCTCCGCCAGCTGGCGCACCTCCTCCACTGCCTCCCCGCTCTCGATGCGATCGAGGGGAATCAGGATGGCACCTGGGATCACCGCAATCTCAGCCTCTGGCGGATTGCGCACATCGATCAGCACCAGGTCTGATTCCCCCTGCTCCAGCAGGGACTTGAGCTCTTGCACAGTGATGGCTTCCACGGCACCGGCCTCCTCCTGGCCAGGGGCAGCCCCGGCCACCCCGCAAAACTCCTGATAGTCAATCAGCCGATCGATCACCGGCCGTTCAAGGCTGGGGCGCAACTTGAGCTCCCGGAACGACATCCGCAGGGCATCGAAGAGCAGCAGGCGGCCACTCAGGGTGGTGCCGATGCCTGTGAGGATCTTCACGGTTTCGGTGGCCTGGATCACGCCGATGATGCCCGGAAGCACTCCCACCACGCCGCCCTCGGCGCAGGAGGGCACCATGCCGGGAGGGGGAGGCTCGGGAAACAGGTCGCGGTAGTTCGGCCCCCCCTCGTAGTTGAACACGGTGGCCTGCCCCTCAAAGCGAAAGATCGAGCCGTACACATTGGGCTTGTCCAGCAGCACGCAGGCATCGTTCACCAGATAACGGGTAGGAAAGTTGTCGGTGCCGTCGCAGACCACGTCGTAGGAGGCCAGGATCTCCAGGGCGTTATCACTGGTGAGCGCCGTGTTGTAGAGCTCCACTTGGCAGTGGGGATTGATCTCCAGGATGCGATGCCTGGCGGATTCGATCTTGGGTTTGCCCACCCAGCTGGTGCCATGGATCACCTGACGCTGGAGGTTGCTGGAATCCACCACGTCGAAGTCGACGATGCCCAGCCGACCCACCCCCGCAGCCGCCAGGTAGAGCAGCAAGGGAGAGCCAAGCCCACCGGTGCCCACGCAGAGCACGGAGGCGGCCTTGAGCCGCTTCTGACCCTCCATCCCCACCTCCGGGAGAATCAGGTGGCGGGAGAAGCGGGCCACCTCATCGGGGCTCAGCTGAACGCCGCTGGTGTCGGGAGGGAGCATGGGGCTAGCCCTGAGAAAACCTAAGGCTCCATTTTCCACACCAAGGGCCTGGGTTCGCCTTCCTCCGGCAACCACCAGCAGGCCAGGCCAGATACCCCCTGGATCACCATCAGGGCCGGGGGCAACGCCAGGGCTTGATCCGTGGCGGAGGGCACAGGGGGTCCTGAGGGGTGGCTGTGGAGCGACCCCAGCACCACCCAGTTCCGTTGCCTTGCCCATTTCTGTGCCAGCAGCTGCTCCCGCGGGTCAATGGAAAAGCGCCTCTGGCGCTCCTTCTGGGGCAGCCACATATTGCGGCAGGGCCACACCTGCCGCACTTGCCAGCGAGGCCCCAGCAGCAGGGCACAGCCCTCCTCCGGGGCGGCGGCCTGCAGCACCCGATGGAGAACGGTCAGCACCTTCCGACTAAAACAGATTTCGTCTGGCACGATTTGTCCATCACCTGTAGGTTGTTCATGTAACTCCAGCAACAATTTGGGGCGATGACTGACGCCACGACCGAAACCCCTGACGTGAAGGGCTCCGAGAGCGAGAATGTTGAGGAATCCACCTTTGATTTCCAGCAGCGCTACGGGGAAGTAGTGGGCAAGGTGAACGAAACTCTCGACAAGGTTGATTGGAGCCAGCTCGGCAAGTTTGGTAAAGCTGCGGGAATTCTTCTTGCGGTAATTATTGCCCAAATCTTGATCAAAGGGGTGCTCGACACCATCAACCTCCTTCCCATCTTGCCTGGCCTGCTTGAGCTCCTGGGCTTGGTAGTGGTGGGCAACTGGGCCTGGAAAAACCTCACCACCAGTGAGAAGCGCTCCGAGCTGATGTCCCAGGTCGATCACCTGAAAAAGGAATATCTGGGCTGAGCTCTGCTCTCCAGATCCTTAGAGCATGCACAGGAGTGCGTTCAGCACACCCTGGGCTTGTGTGTTGTAACAACCGCCAAAAAGATTGGCATGGTTGAGCAGGTGATAGAGGTTGTAGAGCTCCTTCCGGGCTTGCCATCCCTCCTCTAGCGGCCATTCGTCGTTGTAGCCCTGGAAAAAGGCTTCGGGAAAGCCGCCAAACATCCGGGCCATGGCCAGGTCGGTCTCCCGATCCCCCCGATAAATCGCCGGGTCGAACACACTGGCGCCTCCATCCGCCAGGAGGCTCCCATTACCGCTCCAAAAGTCTCCATGGACCAGGCAGGGCTCCACCTCTCGGCCATCGAGCCAGCTCGGGAGGCGCTCCAGCAACCGATCGGCCCCAGCCAGCGGCAGGCCCTTGCGGGCTAGCCAGCGGAATTGGGGACCGAGGCGGCATTCCGTGAAAAACAGGCCCCAGCTCCCGTTCCACCCATTGATCTGGGGGGACGCGCCGATGAAGTTGTCGCGATCCCAGCCGAACCCTGGGAGATCCCGGGTGTTCTCTGGGGCGCGCTTGAGACTCCGGCGGTGCAGGCGGGCCAGATTGGCCCCGAAGGTGGCCCAGGCTCCTAGGCCTGGGGTGCCCCGGGCCAGCTCCAACCAGGGCAGCACCAGCACGGCCTCTTCTCCTGCAAGCCCTAGAGCCAGGGGCGTGGGGATCCGGAGGCCGGGGGGCGCCACCTGGGCTAGGGCCCGCAGCCCTTCGGCCTCCGCTTCCAGGAGGGGCCCCTGCTCGGCCAGGTTGGTTTTGGCAAACAACCGCTCCCCGTCGCCTGTCTGCAGACACCAGGCCCTGTGGATGCAACCGCCCCCTACGGGCGTGCGGGCCACCAGGGTGATGGAAAGCTGCTCCTGCAGCCAGGGGGCCAGGGGGTCGACCTCGGCGCGGGCCATGGGACAGGAGGAACCGGAAAAACTTTATGCTCCATAGCCATGACCGATGTGCTGGTGGTGGGAGCCGGCATCGCCGGGTTGACGGCAGCCGCCCTGCTGGCCAAGCAAGGCCGATCTGTTGTGCTGCTGGAGGCCCACCACCAGAGTGGGGGCTGTGCCGGCACCTTCCGCCGGGGTCCCTATGTGTTTGATGTGGGGGCCACCCAGGTGGCCGGCCTGGAGCCCAGGGGCATCCATGCCCGGATCTTCGCCGCGCTTGGGGTGCCGGCCCCGGCTGCCAGCCCCCTCGATCCTGGCTGCGTGGTCGACTTGGCGGATGGCCGCCCCCCGGTGGCTCTCTGGCGGGATCCCCAGCGATGGCGCCAGGAGCGGGAGCAGCAGTTTCCCGGCAGTGGCGCCTTCTGGTCGCTTTGCGACACCCTGCAGCGGGCCACCTGGGCCTTTGCCGATCGGGATCCGGTGCTGCCCCCCCGCTCTTGGTGGGACCTGGGCCAGCTGTTGGCCGCCCTCGATCCAGGGGTGGTCGCCACCGGGGTCTTCACTACCAGCACCATGGCCGACCTGCTGATGCTTACCGGCGCCGCCCGGGGGGAGGGGGGGCGGCGGTTGCGGCGGTTTCTCGACCTTCAGCTGCAGCTCTATTCCCAGGAGCCCGCGGATCGCACGGCGGCCCTCTACGGCGCCACCGTGCTCTCGGTGGTGCAGGAGCCCCGGGGTCTGTGGCATCTGGAGGGCTCGATGCAATCCCTGAGCTCCGCCCTGGAGGGGGGGCTGGCGACGGCGGGGGGAGAGCTGCGCTTGCGTCATCGGGTGCAACGGCTGAGCCCCCCCCAGCTCAGGCAGGACCTCTGGGTGGTGGAGGGGGTGGGCCCCGGCGGGGTGCCCTTTGCCCTGACCGCCCGGGATGTGGTGCTCACCCTGCCGCCCCAAACCCTGGCGAAGCTGGTGGGGGAGGCCCTGCCGTCCGGCTACCGCCGGCGCTTGGCAGGACTCCACGAGCCCAGTGGCGCCCTGGTGTTCTACGGAGTGGTGGAGCGTCGTCACCTGCCTCCTGCCGTGGCCAGTCATCTTCAGCTGGATTGGCCCGATCCAGGCCCCCTGTTTGTGTCCGTGAGCCAGGAGGGGGATGGGCGGGCGCCGGTGGGGGATGCGACGGTGATCGCCAGCGTCTTCACCCCAGCCAGGCCCTGGTATGGCCTGGAAGAGACGGACTATCAGGCCCGCAAACAGGCGGCCATGGCTGGCATCCAGGCTGGTCTGGCCAGGCTCCTGGGCCTGGAGGCCGGCCACTGGCGCCATGCCGAGCTGGCCACCCCCCGGGGCTGGCAGGGCTGGACCGGCCGACCCTGGGGGTACGTGGGGGGGCTGGGCCAGCATCCGAGCCACTTTGGCCCCTTCGGTCTGGCCAGCCGCACGCCCCTCCCCGGCCTCTGGCTCTGCGGTGATTCCCTCCATCCCGGAGAGGGGACCGCCGGGGTGAGCACCTCGGCCGCCATGGTCTGCCGCCAGCTGCTCCAGGGGGGGGCGCGCAGCGTTTGAGGCATGCTGGCGTCCGATCTCCGTGCTTCCATGGCGCCCCTGCCACCCCCCGAGCCCTCGCGCCACCTGGACACCCTGGCCTCCCTGGATGCCCGCAAGATCCGCTTTGAGCTCAACCGCTATGCCCTGCCCAATGGTCTGGAGGCCACCTTCGGCCTGATCCGCCATCCCGGCGCTTCCCTGGCGGTGCCGGTGCTGGACGACGGCCGCGTGGTGATTCTCCGCCAATACCGTTTCGCCGTGGCCTGCCGCCTGCTGGAGTTTCCGGCCGGCACCCTGGATCCGGGGGAGGATCCCCTGGGCACGATGGAGCGGGAGCTGCAGGAGGAAGCGGGCTATGCCGCCAGCCGCTGGGATTCCTTGGGGGCCATGCTCCCCTGCCCGGGCTATTCCGATGAGGTGATCCATCTTTTCTTGGCTCGGGGCCTCACCCGCCTGGAGCAGCCCCCCGCCGGCGACGAGGACGAAGATCTGGAGGTGCTGCTGATGGAGCCTGCCGAGCTGGATGCGTCCATCGCCAGTGGGGATGAGGCCCTCGATGGCAAGAGCGTGACCGCCTGGTTCCGGGCTCGCCAACTCCTGCTGGCCTGAGCCGGTGGTTGCCATGTCCCCTGCCTCTCCCGCCGCCCACGAGCACCTGGCCCTGGAGGCGGAGCTCAGCGACGGCCCGGTCCGCTTTGCGCGGGAGCGCCTGCGGCTGCCCATGGGGCTGGAAGCCAGTTTCGGCTGGCTCCGCCATCCCCCCACCGTTCTGGTGGTGCCCCGCTGCGCCGATGGTCGGTTGCTGCTGCTGCGGCGCTATCGCCCGGCGGTGGGGCGTTGGGTGCTGGAGTTTCCGAGTGGGCTCTTGAGGGCGGAGGAATCCCCACAGGCGGGCGGTGCCAAGCTGGTGTGCGCGCTCACAGGGTTGGGCTGTGGGGGGTGGCGGCAGCTGGGTGTGCTGCGGCCCAATCCTGGCTATTCCGATCAACACATGACCGTGGGGCTTTTGGCGCTGGACGCGGCTGGGGGGGAGCCTCCGGATCCGATGGACGCCAGCGATGGGGGCCTGTGCCAGCTGCAGCGTTGCGCTCCCCAGGACCTGGAGATGGCCCTGAGGACGCCGCAGGAGGCTGTCGATGGCCGCTGTGTGAGTGCCTGGGTGCTGGCCAGGCCCCACTGGAGCATCTGATGGCCTCCCCGCCCCGCTGGCTCTTCTGGCATCGGCGCGACCTGCGCCTGGCGGACAACCTCGGCTTGGCGGCGG
>Ga0207939_1000156_pt1 | contig 23607 bp, 31 predicted proteins | sample LakMenEpi02Jun12_FD_150663 | JGI IMG/M metagenome (GOLD analysis project Ga0207939, IMG submission 150663) | Freshwater microbial communities from Lake Mendota, WI - 02JUN2012 deep hole epilimnion (SPAdes) | ecosystem: Environmental > Aquatic > Freshwater > Lentic | place: Lake Mendota, Madison... | reverse complement strand
TGTCAGCTTTGACAGCCTCGCTGTAACGCCGCACTGGTCATCTCCTTGAGCCCCCGCATGGTCAAAAGCACGGGCGACAACTTTCCTGACGGCGGGGGGTTTGCATAGACAGTTTCATTCGCTCCAGCCTTCTGAATCTTGTTGTTAGTCTTAAATCAGCTGGAGATTGAAAAATCCAGGAACCGAGTAGAGCGTCGAATGTTCTATGGATCCGTGATAACCGAGACAAGATTCTTCTGATCGGCCACCACGGACCATATGGTGGACTGGTATCGCAGCGAGCAGCACGCAGTGCGGGTGGCGCTCTCCTCCGACGGTTCGGAAATCCAGCAGGTTGACAACCTGCACCTACGAGGGAAACGAAACCTCTGCTACGAAAGCGGGTGCGTTCTCGCTGAACGCCCCGACAATATCCTTTACGAGAAAAGCCCGTCATGCGCGACCCTCGCGACGACTGGCGGCGTTTCGACGCCGCAGCAATTCCGAGCAAGGACTCCACGCCGAACCTCGACTCGTTCCTGCACGAGGTGAAGACCGAAGCGGCGGGCCGGCCGCTCATGCTCCTCGACGTGGGCTGCGGCAGCGGGCAGCTAAGTCGGAGGCTCTTCGAGCAGGGGTTCGCCGTGCTCGGCGTGGACATCAACGCGGGCGCTCTTCACGCCGCAGAGCACAACGCAGCGTCCGCCGATGCCGTTGGTCGCTCGCTGCGGTTTGCGGTGGCCGACTTCGCCGAGGATGCCTCGCCTCAGCTCGACGGAGGGCCGTTCGACGTGGTCGTCTGCCAACTCGTGATCTCGATCATCGGCGACGTGCGCCATCGGGCAAACCTCCTCCGGCATGCGCGAGAGAATCTCCGGCCCAGTGGTCGGCTCTTCCTTTCGGCCTCGGGGGTTTCCGACACGATCAACCCCGTCTACGCGCGGCTCTACGCCGAAGACCTTCCGCTGACCGGCGAGCGACACACCTACCTCTCGCGAAACGACAGTGGCAAGGTGCTCTACGTGACCCACCACTTCACGGTGGAGGAACTAAAGAGCCTCCTCGAAACGGCGGGGTTCGACGAGATCAGCGTGGTGACGGAAAGGGAAACAAGTAGTCGCCGACCAGACGAAGCGGCCTACTTCCTCTACGCCACTTGCCGGTCGAAGCAATGACGCCCGCGACTGCCAAATCCGTAGCCGCAGGTGAAACCGAGCAGAGATGGAGTAATTGACCCCGCCTGGGCATCCTTTCATCTAACGCTCAAGATCAGCGGCGGACATACGTTCTGCTCTCTCTTCAGGGATGATTGGACCCGCCCGCTGAATCTTGATGTTGGGTTGCCTCAGTTGAAGGGCTATTCCAATGAATTGCAACTGATGTACAAGCACTTCCAAGAGTTTGGGGTCTCAGTGAGTTATGTCTAACGCCACCTTTAAGTTGCTTAAGCAAAGTGCTCGAAGCTTTATCGGCCAACTTTATAAGCATGTTTGGAACCAGCTCAGTACCAGCATCGGAGGAGCCGTAAATTAGTTCAATACCTCCTAGCAGGTAGTCACACCCAAACAAGGGCTGTCTCCGGCTATTGAACTCAGTAAGCAGGCCCAACTCTGAATCAACAACCATTCCAATCCTAGAGCTTTGATTGATTCGATTGCAGCGGAGAAGCTCCTTAAGCGCAAGAACCCATCCAATTCGCTCTGGATTTCCGTGGATGGATGTAAATTCGATACTCAGTGGAATCTCATACTCACATTTCATACCAGCGCCGGCTGAAGCGTCTAGCCTTGCTATAACCACAGACGTTACAGAAAGCCTCTCCTCGGCAATCACTTCAGTATTGGTATCCACTGCTAATAGCAACTCATAGTCTTCGATGGCCTGATTGATATTGACCTTGGCAGGGCGATCTCCAGTGGGAACCTTAGTCAATATCTTTGGCTTCTTCGTTCTCTGGTATTCAGTAGTTACGTGAGCTTCCTTCACCTCAGTAACTGGGCAAACCTCCAAGGTTCCATCTTTGCTGCTTCTGACTCCAACCTCAATAACATCAGTTTCATCGGCTGTCGTAAAGGCGTAAGATACTCTTCTTGGCTTTTTCTCAGGCATGAAATTTATCCAGCTTGATGATCAGTATCTCCATCCTACCCTCATTCCGCCTTCATCTTCCTCCTTGTCAACCCAACGCTGCCCTTGAGTGGCAGGCGGGAAGCTTGGGCTGGCGATGCTGAGAGCTGGTGGCGGCCTGTCCACTCGAAGGGCTTGTCGGCTGGCATTTCCATCAGCATTTCCAACGCAGCGAAAAAATAAGCTGAATAAGTGAAATAACTAATCTTTCCAAAAGCCTAAAATTGATGTACTGACATATCTATTTAACAAGAGCTGCGGTGCTCGGGAAGGCTGAGCATGAGAAGAGGTTAGAGTATTTTCCCAACTTAAAACTTCTTTTCAATCGAGCGGGCGCAATCAGATCCTTCCTTGCAAAACTTTATCGTTGTCCTGCCGTATGTTTGATCATTTGTATTGAGATAATACATGCTTCCAGAGAATTCACTTGGAGAGTTTCCCGAGTCTGTTGAAGGAATAGACCCTTCAATGTAGCCAAACCGAGGATTTGGATCGGCCGTAATTAACGAAACAAGAATTCTCCGGCTTCCAGGTAGTACGGATGCGATTTTGCTATTCCAAGCAACATTAACTTTTTGACTTTCTCCATTGCTAGTAATGCAAGCCTTACGTGTAGCATTGTCGATGCTGAATTCATTTGACACCGCCTCACCTTGTTGTCCCTGTGATATATCAGCAACTCCAAGAATAGATTTGCAGCTGTACTGCTTATAATCCAAGTCGGCATCGCTAGTCTCGGTTTGATAAAACCATCTGCCATTAACAGTTAAAGACTTTGGAATAGATGCTTTTTTTATAAGTATATATTGCGACCCATCTAGGCTAAAGCCTTCGTAGCCTTGCCTCACGCCAATTGCACCTAATAGCGCTCCTGCCGCAAACGCTGCGATAATTTTCCAGTTCTTTTGAGCCCACTCATTCATTTCTAGAGAAAAAGTTGCTACACATAAAATGTAGGCCAAATTTGAGCACCTGTCAACTCTGCCCAGCCAACGCTTATTGGATGGTTTCCGAGAACCACGGCAGCGCTCCTGCTTCTGTCCGATATCCACCTCCTTGATGTAAAGCATATCTAAGCTGCCGCAGTCAGTTCCATGTAGGTAGGTTCATCGTGAACAGTGGTTATCGGACTCGGTATCCACATGTAGCGTCTGCAACGAGCCTCCATGGCGAGATGCTGCCTCATATCTTCTAAAACGATGACAACCGCGAGGCAACGTCGCTGCCCTCGCGCCGCAGGGTAAAGAAGAAGGGCTGGGATATTCCCCGCGCGTCCATCACCCCTAGCAGGGTTTGCGCATCAAGGCGTCGGAAGACATCAACGATCGGCAGGTGGTCGTACAGCATCGCCGCGCTGGTTACGCCACGGTGCTCCACCACCCGCACGCGGGCCTGCGGGTGGTGGGTAATCCACAGAGGCAGAGCCAGTCGCTGGAATAGGCCCCCGGCGGCGGGTGTCCTCAACCAGGGCCAGCGCTCCAGCCAGCGCGGATCAGGCAGCAGCGTGGCCCGCAGCGGCACCACGGCGCCGCTGGCGGTGCGAAACAGCAGCGGATCCACGTCGTCGGGGCCGCGGAAGGCCTTGCCATACCAGTGAAAGGCCTCCAGTACCCCATCGAGGGGATGGCCCGTGGAGAAGCTGCCGCCAAGCCAGCGACCCAGCAGCTCGGTGGGCTCCACCGCCGGCAGCAGGTCGAACAGGGCCAGCGCCTCCTCCGGCCCGGCGGCGGTGGAGAAGCCTGGAGGGGCCCCCGGTGCAGTTGTTTGCATGGTTACGAGGGGCGCGGGTTCTCAGTCCTAGGGTCCCTCCTCGATTGCCCGTCGCCGCGATGGCCGCCGCTATCCCCACCCTGGCGTACCCACCCAGCCGTCAGATGGTGCAGGCCATCGTCGATCCGCTCGGCTATTACCGCCGCTGCTTCCGCACCCACAACGGTGTGGTGCGCGTGCACATGGTTCCGGGCCTCTCTCCTCAGCAGGTGCTGATCAACGATCCGAGGGTGCTGCAGGAGCTGATGGGCCGCGACAACGGTCGGGGCATCAGCGCCCCCGGCCACCTCAACGACCTGATGGAGCAGGTGGTGGGGCAACACTCGCTGATGCTGCTCGAACCCGCTCCCCACCGGGCCCGGCGCCGCCTGCTCACGCCACCGTTCCATGGCGAGCGGCTCAAGGCCTACGGCGCCCTGATCCAATCCATCGCCCGCCAGGTGTTCGCGGAGCTGGCGCCTGGCCAGGTGTGGGATGCCCGCACCCAGATGCAGCGCATCACCATGCGCGTGATCCTCTCGGCCGTCTTCGGGATTCACGAGGGCGAGCGCTACCGGCGTTTGGAGGACCTGCTGCAGCGCAACCTCGCTCTGCGCACCGGTCGCTTCGGGTCAATGATGCTGTTCTTGCCGCCGCTGCGCCGCGATCTCGGCAGCTGGAGCCCCGGCGGCAGGGTGCGGCACCTGGAGAGCGCCACCAGGGCGGTGCTGCTGCAGGAGATCGCCGAACGCCGCCACAGCCTGGAGGCTGACAACGGCTCGGAGCGTGAGGATGTGCTCAGCCTGCTGCTCGCCTGCCGTGATGAAGGCGGAGAGGGCCTCAGCGACGCCGAACTGCACGATGAACTGCTCACCCTGCTGCTCGCCGGCCACGAAACCAGCGCCACCGTGCTCACCTGGGCCTTGCACTGGATCCATCGCCAAGATGAGGTGCGAGAAGGGCTTCTTGCGGAACTGGACGGCTGCGACAACCCGGACGACCCCGAGGAAATCCAGCGGCTTCGTTACCTCAACGCCGTGGTCAACGAGGTGCTGCGCATCCATCCGGTGGCGATGCTTCTTTTCCCACGCCTGGTGGAGGAACACCTGCAGATGGCGGGCTGGGCCTTCGAGCCTGGCGATGTGCTTTTCGGCTGTATCCAGGCGGTACACGAGCGCGCCGATCTCTACCCCGATCCCGGGTCCTTCAGGCCGGAGCGTTTTCTTGAGCGCAGCTACGGCCCTGGCGAATTCCTTCCCTTCGGCGGCGGCGCCCGTCGCTGCATCGGGGCCGCTCTGGCGCTTTACGAGGTGAAGCTGATCCTCGCCACCCTGCTGCGCCAGCATCGCCTCGCCCTCACCCCTGGCTGCAATCGCCCCCTGCCGCCCAGGCGGCGTGGCTTCATCCTCGGGCCGTCGCGACCGGTGCGGTTGCGGGTGCTTCAGGCCTGAGGCGCTTGTGCGCCGTAGGGGATAGGCCAATGCTCCCTTTTTTGACGCGCTGCGCAAAAGAAAAAGATTTAAGGAACCAGGCCATGGTCAAGCGAGACCTGCAGTATTCGGCTACGGAGCTCGCTCTTATTTAGGGCAAAGTCATGGCAGCAATGCAGGCCATCTTCTGCGCGCTCATATAAGGCCACTGCCGCCTCGGCGTTATGGGCATTGCTATAAATCAAACCATCAATGTTCTGGTAGCAGCCATAAAAGTAGCGTGACCACTTCTGGCTGAGCTGGCGATCTGCTGCGCCCGAGATGGCCACCACAGTGCCTGCTCGCATGGCACCGTTTCCCTGCAGATCGAGCAAGTTGATTGGTCGCGTTGTTTCAATCAAGGCAAGGCGGCGGCCTTCTGTTTCGATGACACCGGTATCGCCAAAACACTCGACAAGGCAGCACGACAGGGAGAAGCCGCAGTACAGAATCCCGCGGCTATCTCCTTGCTGATCAGCGCCCTCTCTCGCAGGCTCGTGATGGTCAAAGCGGTGGAGCGGCCCCGTACGCCGAAACGTGCAGGCCCCGGTCCCATAGGGTCTGGGCCTGTAGATCCTCAGCAGCGCCGTACCTGGGGCCAGGGTCTGAATGATCGGCGTGACGGGCCGCTGCGGCGGCGGCGGGTCAATCCTGACCACAGCCCACGGCGGCAGCTTCCTGGAGAACCTCCTGGCGCTGGCCGCGCTGGAGCAGCTCCAGTGGAGTGGCACCGGCAAAGACCGGATGCGGCCGCTGCAACCAGCGGACCTTGGCAAGGTCGCTCACCTTCATGACCGCCAGAACGTCAGGCAGGCCCTCAACGACACCATCGGGGCCATCAGGGTCGAACTGCCACAGGGGAAAGCGCCATTGCCCTTGATCGCGCACGCCCAGCAGCGTGCCGCTGCGCAGTCGATCGAGAACGGTCTGACGGTTGCGGACCCCCAGGAGGGCGATCACCTCACGGCTGCCGATGCTGCTGCCAAGCAGCTGGCGGCGCACGGTGAAGCGGGCCTGCAGCGCCTTGAATTCCAGTACGGCCGGGCTTGCTGGTTCCTCCGGCAGCCAGCGGTCCAGCTCCAGAGCCTCGACCGCATCACTCGCCGTGGCTTGCGCCATGACAGCGGGCTCTGCTGCCGGAGCGGTAGCAGCATGGACCGCAGCCAGCAGAGCCTCCTGGGCCTCTGGGGAGAGCCTGGCGCGATCGAGCTGCTGCAGCAGGACACCTCGAAATCCACCTGCCCGGGGAGCAGCTTTTCGCGGGGTGCCGTGAGCACGGGTTGCCATGGGCCGCGGGGAGGGATCAAGCCAGTCTAGCTGCCGTGTCAGAGATGTCAGAGATGTCTGTCAAGGCGCAGGAGCTGTGCTGCTGCAGGCCATGGCACCCCAAGGCTGCTCACCAAACGGGATTCAGCACTGCTCGATCCGCACCTGGAGGACCTGCCGAAGGCAGAGCCCAGCCCTGGGCTCCAGGAGCAGGGAGGTTGCCAGCGCTGGGGCTCAAGGACCCACAGCAGACCTGCCTCAGCGCAGTGCAGTGCCGTCAGCGGACAGCGGCGACCTTGGCGCGGATTGCCGGTTCAATGGCATCGGCGGTGGTGGCCGTGAGCTGCGCCATGCGCTGCTCCACCCGGTCACGGTGATACAGCACCGGGCTGTTGGCGCTGGGGAATTTGCGCATCCAGTCCTTGCCCGCCACCAGCAGGCCCTGGGTGCGCCAGCGGTAGAGGGTGGAGATCGACACCGCCAGCGCAGCGGCGGCCTGGGGGGCGGTAAGCCAGGGGGTGCTGGTCATGGCTGGGTGCTGGGCAGGCGGTTGGCGGCTTCTGTGATCACCAGCTCCAGCACGGCGCTGGAGCCATCGAGCAGGGCCAGGGCGATCGCGGCGCTGAGGGCCACAGAAGGGAGCTCGCGCAGCTGGGCACTCAGCACTGCCTTGAGGCCATCCCTGGCGGAGCAGGGAACAGCAGGGCGGTGCGGAGGCGGACTGGCGACACTGCCGTCGCCATTGGCCGGGTGATCTGCAGCGGAAACAGAAAGCGGAGCGGTGGCAGGCATCAGAAAACCCGCTCCGCTTCCTTGATCGTCCAGAACGGGCTGCCCTGCTTCTGGCTGGCCTCACCGAGTTGCTCGCAGAGCTTTTTCTGTTGCTTCACCTGGGCCTCCAGTTGCTTGATCGACTCCGGATAACTCCAGCTGGTGCGCCCCGGCTGGCGGTAGACGACAAAGCCATGCACCAGCGGCAGGTTCTCCGTTCCCAGCAGCCCCTGCTCCACCAGCGCATCGAGCTGCTCGAGGGCCTGGCGGTAGAGCTGCTCGGCGCTCACCAGCGCCTGCTTGGCATCCACGGCGGCATAGAGGGCTTCAACCGCCTGCTGACACCAGGACGAGGCAGACGAGGAGGCCGAGCAGGAATCCAGAGGTTCCAGACCAGAGGACGGCGAGACGGAGCTGGGCATGGCGGGTGCTGAGGTCACGGATGGCGGTGGAGCGGTTGCGGCTGTGCTGCCTGGAGCGGGGATAGCCGGCGGGAAGAACGGCCAGACCGGCCGGTTGGCGGCGGGATCGGCAGAAGCGCGGCAGGTCAGGATCGGGCATGGTTAACTGACTAGCGAGCACTAGCCTAGCCCCTAGCGGAAGCTAAAACGGTCGCCAGCAGCGGCGGTAGGCGGCGAACGTCTCTGCCCAGGCCCGCTCGCACTCCGCTGCCGTGTAGGTGGTGACGTGGCAGCCGCCGGGGCTGGCCCAGAACGTGAGGCAACGGCTCAGCTGCAGGCCGAACGTCCTGCCCGCCAGGGCCAGGTAGCCGCCGTGCTGGGCGCGGGTGGCATAGCGCCGCCCCTTGGCCGAGAGGGTCTTGAGATCACCCAACCCATAGCTGCCGTCGGGGAAACGCAGGATCAGATCCGGGGTGCCGGCCACATTCATGGCGGTGTCACCAAGCATCAGCTCGCTGGCCACCACCACCACGTGGGCCCACAGGGGCAGGGAGAAGAGCGGCTCGATCCACTCGCGGTAGCTGCCGTAGACCGGCGCGGTGGGATCGGGGGCCGAGCCCAGCGGCAGCTGGGGCGGCCAGTGCTCTGCCGGCGCACCCCAGCGCTGCAGGGCGTAGTGCTGCAGGGCGGCGTGGCAGGTGTTGCCCCTGGGCTCCCACTGGTCGCGGTAGGCCTCGATCCAGCGCAGGGCCTCCTCCCCCTTGCTCACCTTCTGCACCACCCCGGTGACCGAGACGGGGAACAGATGGCCGCTGTCCCAGCGGCGGTACTGCCAGCTGGCGGCATCCCGGATCAGCGGCTGCAGCGGCAGCCAGTCAGCCGCCAGCAACGGAGCACGGGCCGGGCCCAATGCCCCAGGGAGGACGGCCATGCACCTTGCAACTGATGAGAGGCTGTAGAAGCCTAACGCTGTGACTAGCGATGTCTAAGAGCAGGGCTCCTGATGGAGCGCAGCGCACCCAGCAGCGGCGGGCCGCCGAGCGCCGCCGCACCCTTAGCGCCCGCCTGAGCGTTGAGCAGGCGGCCTGGATCCACTCCCACTGCCACGGCCCCACCACCGTCTCGGTGTTCCTGCGCCAGCTGGTGCAGCAGGCGATGCTTCACGAGCGGGCTGAGGTGCAGCGCATCCAGGCCCGGCTCAAGGCCCAGCGGCTGCAGCCCAGGCCTGCCCCCCTGCTTGCAGCAGACCCGATGCCCGCTCCAGTGCAAGCTGAGCGGCTCTGATGGGCGCCCCCTTCCTCAAGATTCCCCGGCTGCTGCTGGAGCAGAACAGCAGCCCGGGCGCCCATCGCCGCTACGTGCTCTACGGCCACATCCAGGGCCACTGCAGCGGCAGCAGCCAGGGCTGCTGGGCGTCCATTGCAACCCTGGCGCGGGAATCGGGTCTGGGGGTGCGCACGGTCAAACGGGCCCTGCGTGAGCTGCTGGAGCTGGGCTGGGTGGTGCAGGAGTCCCGCCCCGGCCACACCTCAGTGCTCAGGGCCATGGAGGCACCCGTGCCAAACCCGCACCAGACCCATGCCAAATGCGGACCGCAGCGGACCGCTTCTGGCACCGGTGGTGGGTCCCATCTGGCCCACCCCCCGGGCCAGATCCGGCAGGCAACCCGTGCCAGCAGGGACCCACAAACAAGAATCCAAGAAACTAGAAACCAGGATCTAGAAGAAATCCTTCCCCCCTCTTTTTCTCCCCCCGCCCCTCTGGCGTCTGCGGCGCAGACAACGGGAGAGACGGGTTCCAGCGGCGAACAGCCCGCGGTACCTGGCCAACCGCCGGCGCCGCGGCTCTCCCATCCCCCCTACCCCGGCTTCTGCCCGCCCGAGGCCCTGCGCCTGGCCTGGGAGCGTTACACCCCCGAGAAACGCGCCTGGATCCCCACCTACCCCAAGCCCACCGCCGCCGATCTCCCCGCCGACTACCGCTTCTCCCTGGACGACGTGGTGCTGGCCTGGGAGCAGAGCCTGCAGCGCAAGAGCGCCGCCTCCACCGTCAACTGGCCGGTGCATCCCCAGCGCCAGCAGCCCGGCATGTGGGCCGATGACGCCACCGCCTGGCAGCTGGTCTGCCGCCGCATCCCCCTGCCGCTCAGCGACGACGACGTCTGGCTTCCCATCAAGGCGGCCGATCTGCCCCTGCCGGTGCGCAGCCTGCCGCGCTGCCTGCAGGGCATCGCCGATGACCTGGAGCTCTACTGGCAGGCCAAACGGGGGCCGCGCAGCGCCGCCGCCTTCCGTGCCGCCGTGGCCCAGCTCACGCCCCTGGTGCTGCAGCGGGGCCCGCTGCGCATCGCCGCCTTCCTGCGCGTTGCCGCCCAGGCCGGCTACCCGCTGCTGGACGTTGAGCGCTGGGAGCAGCGCGAACGGGGCTTTACGGCACCCTAGCCCTGGCCCTAGTGTTCGCTAGCCCACAGTCACTGCACAGGGGATGGCTGCCGACTACAAGCGCCTGGGCCAGGACCGCGACGTCACCTTCCGAAGGCCCCGCCATGCCTGTCTGGCCTGCGGCGATTCCGGCGTGATCCACAACGGCGATCAGCTCGTCAACCGCCTGCTGTTCTCCGACTACGACGTGCTCCCCTGCGGCCAGCACCGCGCCGGCAGCGATCTGCCGCTGATCTGCTGCTGCATCGCCGCCCGCTCCGGCACTGGCCCGGATGGCAACAACCGCAGCGGCTTCCTCGATGGCGGCAGCGCCCTGCTCAACCCACGCCTGGGGGTGCTGCTGGACGAGCAGCAGCGGCTGCTGCTCCACGCCACCCGGCTGGCCGCCTGGCGGCAGACCGAGCGGGACATGAACCTCACCCGCAGCCTGCGCGCCGAGGGCGATGCCGATGCCGCACCGGGCTACATCAGCGCCACCCGCGAGCACTGCCGGGATTTGGCCCGCGCCCAGGCCTCCATCCAGCCGGCGCCACAGGGCTTCCATTCGCTCGGCGCCTGCCTGGCCACCACGGTGGGCGGCCTGTCGCTGGCTGCCCTGCAGCCCAGCCCCGCCCCTCAGCTGCCGGCCGGATCCACCGCGGCAGGCAGCTGAGGGGCGGGGCCTCAGGGGGCAGCCACCCCCAACTGCAGCCGCAGCGCCGCCAGCGCCCGGCCCTGGGCGCGGCTCACCGCCATGGCATTGAGCCCCAGCTCAGCGCCCGCCTGCCGCAGCGAGCGGCCCTGGAGAAAGCGCAGCCGCAGCACCGCCGCCTGCTGCGCCGGCAGCTGCTCCAGCAGCGCCTCCAGCTGCTGGGCCAGGGGCCCATCGCCGCCAAGGGCATCGGGCTCGCTGCCGCCAGGGGCAGCCAGCTGCTCCAGCAGGGGCTCCTGGGTGCCACTGGCCGGCGCATCCAGCGAGGTGAGCACCCAGGGGATGCCGTGATCGCCGCACTGCTGCGCCCGACCCGGCACCCGGATCGCCCGGCCGAGATCGCGGGCGTGATGCAGCAGCGCCCCGCGGATATGGCGGCTGAGGAAGGCCGGCGCACTCAGCGGATCCTCCAGCCGGCTGCAGCCAAGCCAGAGCGCCATGCGGGCCACCTGGCGGCAATCCTCCAGCTCGATCAGGCCATGGCCCCGCCGGTGGAAGCTGCAGGCGATCGCATCGGCCAGCGGCAGATAGGCGCGGAAGGCCTGCTCAACCGGCTGCTGGGCACTGGAGCGACGGGACGGCGTGGGCTGAGCGCAGGGGATGGACGGGAGGCAGTGGCTGGGGCGGGCCATGGCCGCGTGGGTGAAGGACGCCGCCACCACGCCCACCGCCTGCCGGTGGGCACGCTGCGCGCAACCGAACCAGCGGCCAGCCCCGCCGCGCCGCACGCACCGCTCCAGCCCTGAGCCAGGCAGCCGGCCAGCAGCGCCAACGCCAGCACTGCTGGTCCTGGGCCTTAACGCCCAGGGCTAACGTGGCCTAGCGTCGTCAAGTGCTGGTGGGCTCCGCAGCCAAAACCAAGGGGGACCGGGCTGAACGGGAGATCGCCAGCCTGCTTTCCCTGCTGCTCGGCCGGCCCATCCGCCGCCGCCTCGGCGCCGGCCGCCACGACGACACCGGCGACCTCGATGGCCTCAGCGGCCATGTCCTCCAGGTGGCCGACTGGCGCGATGCCCTACGCGCCGTCCGTGACAAGCCCCTGGCCGCCGAACAGCAGCGCCACAACGGTGCGGTCCCCCACGCCGCATCCCTGGTGCGCCTGCGCGGCGGCGCCTGGCGGGTCGTGCTCACCCCTGAGCAGTGGGCGCGCCTGGTGCTCTCCTCCAACCCTGACTCCTGACGCCATGGCCCAGAGCGACAACGACCGCCTGCCCTCCGCTGAGTCCCGCCTGGTGTTTGGGCGGACCCTGCAGGCCTGGTGCCGGCGCGCCGGCTGGGGCCATGACCTCTGCATGAAATGGGGCAAGGCCGCCGGCTTCCCCTCCGTCGCCGACTCCACCTTCAACAGGCTGCAGAACGGCAAGATCGAGCAGCCCTTCCCGATCACCTTCATTCACTTCGGGATCCTCAACAGCCGCATCGCCAACCGCGACTACGGCCTGCCCGAGGCCCATCCGATCGTTGCCCGCCTCGAGCGCCAGGAGCCGATCACGGCCGTTGACCACAGCCCCTGGCGGGCCAGCGAGTTCTTCTCCCATTTCATCGGCGAACTGGAGCCCCCCACCTGGGCCCTGCAGCCCTCTTTGCTCTCGCTGGAGGAGGCGGTGCAGCTCAGCGCCAGCGCCGCCGAGCGCTTCCGCGCCAGGGCCAGCGAGCGCGGACTGCCGCCGGCCCAGGCCTGGCAGTCCTTCCAGCTCTGCGCATCCGGGCTGCTCAGCGGCGAGGAGCTGGCGGTCATGCGCGACGTCCTGGCCGGCTGGGCCACCTGGACGCCGGAGCAGCTGCGGGAGCTCGATGACGGCGAGGGAACGCTGCGCTGCAGCACCGCCCTGGACGCCTGGCTGAAACAGCCTGACTAGCGGACGCTAAAAGCGCATGACTAGCTTGCGCTAGTGCTAGGGTTTGCATTGCTGCCCGAGCCCTGGATGGCGGATGCGTCCCTGTCTGATCCCGCCGCCACGGCCTCACCATCGCCGCTGCCAGCACCGGAACCAGAGCACGCCACAGGCTCGATCCACACCGCCCTGCTCCAGTTCCATCGCCAGGTCGGGCCGATCTTCAAGGGGAGTCAGGCCAAGTACGGCAAGTTCGCCGACCTCAGCACCGTGCTGGAAGCGATCACCCCGCCGCTGCTGGAGGCCGGCCTGGTGCTCACCCAGACCATCACTCCCAGCGAGGACGACGGCGGCCAGCTGCTGATCACCACCCTCACCCATGCCGCCAGCGCGCAGCAGCTGTGCTCGCGCCTGCCCATCCCCTGCCTCGATCAGCTGCTGGCCCGCCACCACCAGCTGCGGCTTGAGGTGCTGCAGCGCCATCCCCTGGACCTGAATCTGGCGGCCAACGCCCAGCTGCCGCTCACCCTGCCCCGCCTGCCGCAGCCTGCTGCCGGTGCAGCAGCAGCGGAGAACGCTTCCCCACCAGAAGCAACGGCTTTCCCCCTGCCTGCAGCCCAGAGCGCCCCGCCCCAGCGGCCGCCGGGCCTGCGGCTGGACGATCAGCTCAAGGGCATCGGCGGCCTGCTGGCCCTGCTCGGCCTCAACAGCAATCCCCTGCACGCCATCGGCGGGGTGGTGACCTACCTGCGCCGCTACGCCATCCTCTCGCTGCTCTGCCTGGCGACAGAGGACGGCGACGGCGCCGAGCCCGCTGCTAGCAGCGGCAGCACAGGCAGTGCCCAGGCAGCCCGCCCCCAGCCCGCGCCATCGCCATCGCCATCGCCAGCCACCGCTACGGCGCCGGCGACCACCAGCCGCAGCCGCCGCAGCCGGAGCAGCAGCAGTTCAACCAGCGGCAGCAACGGCACCAGCAGTGCATCCGCAGCTGCTGCAGGGGCTGATCCCCCGGCTCCAGCTCTGGCGCCAGCGCCTACGGCCGCTGAGCAAGGCAGTCCGGTGCGCGCGGCTGCCCCCCAGCCCGCTTCTCCTAAACCCGATTCACCTCAGGCGGAGGCCGCTACCGCAACTGCCGCAACTGCTGCAAGTACCAACCAGCTCACACCGGCTGAGATCCAGCAGCTGATCGCTGAAATCCGCACCCTTCCCAACGAGAAGGTCGCCCAGCTGGTGGAGTCCTTCCGCCAGCACTTCCAGCTCCCTGCCGGTGTGCTGATCTCCGACTACCTGAGCAGCCACGAGCACCTCGGCTTCTGCCGCTCCTTCATCGCTGCCCATCGCCAACCGGCAGGGGTGGCGGCATGAGCAACGCCGAACCGGCCGCCGGGGTGCTTCCCCAGTCCCCCCAGCAGCAGCCGCAACCGCTACCGCTGCTGCCGCTGCTTGCTGGTGAGGCGTGCTGATGGCCCTGCCGAGGCTCACGATCAAGCTCTTCCCCATTCGCGAACCCAGTGGTGATCTGGAGCGCAGCGGCTCCCTGCAGATCCCCCTGGCCGACGTGCACGCCCTCTGCGAGTGGCTGCTTTCCCAGCCAGGCAGCTACGACGCCTACCTGCAGACCGAGGTGGTCTCGCTGGCGGCCCTGCAGTACAGCAACCGCTCCCGCAACGGAGCCGCCTACCTGAGCGTGCAGCTGCGCGAACCACGCCCGCGCCACAGCAAGCCGGCCCCAGCGGATGGCCAGCAGCCCCCCCAGGGATTAACCGCCGGTTGGCAGGGCAGCGGCGCTGCTGGTGGCAGCTGGGACAGCGGAGAATTGGATCACGGGGAGATGCCCTTCTGATGGACGCCACCCCAGCAGGACAAGGCCTGCAGCCAGCAGCAATCCAGCAGGCAACCGGCGAGCGGTTTGCTGGAGCCAGCCCACTGCAACCGGCCGGGCCTGCAGAAGCGCAGGTGGCCAGCGACTGGTTTGCGGTAGAGCCCCTGGCGGCCCGTGTCCTCGAGGCCCTGGAGGAGGAGTTCTGGTCCGGCCGCCACCACCGCGGCCGGCTGCTCGCCGCACCCCTGCGCATCGTCATCCCCCACTTGCCGCCGCAGGAGCACGCCAGCCGGGCCCTGCTCACAGGCCTGGCCCAGTGGCTTGAATCCACGCCCCCCTGACCATGGCGTCCATCCCTGCGCTGCTGCTGCTGATCGACACCGAGACCACCGGCCTGGATCCAGCCCATGGCGAGCTCTGTGAGGTGGGCGCCGTGCTCTTTTCGGTGCCCCATCGCGCCGTGATCAGCCAGCTCTCCTTCCTCAGGCCCGTGCTCTGCAATGCCGCCGCGGCGATCAACGGCATCGATCCCCTGCTCACCCAGCTGCCGCAACCGGCCAGCGAACCGTTGGCGCTCTTCCTGGCCATGGCCCAGCAGGCCGATGCCTTCCTCGCCCACAACGCTGCCTTTGACCGCCAGTGGATCGAGCCCCTGCTGCCGGCTGACCTGCTCGGCGGGACCAGGCCCTGGATCTGCAGCTGCGAGGGGATTCGCTGGCCGGGCCTCAAGCCCAACCCCTCCCTCCAGTCCCTCGCCCTGGCCCATGGCATCCCGGTCTGGGCCGCCCACCGCGCCCTGACCGACTGCATCTACTTGGCCCAGGTGCTGGAGCGGGACCCGGAGCTAGAGGCCCACCTGCAAGAAGGCCTGCAGCCCCGCCACCTGGTGGCGGCCCAGTTGCCCTACGAGCAGCGCGAGCTGGCCCGCGAGGCCGGGTTCCGCTGGATCCCCGAGGCCCGGCAATGGCAGCGCCGCTGCAGCGAGAGCGAGCGCAACGACCTGCCCTTCCCCACCATCGCCATCGAACCGCCGGCCGCCACCGGCCAGCCGTGAGGCCAGGCGGCGCTGCTGGGGCCCAGGCGTCCAGGAGCCTCGTCAACAAACCAGGCCCGATCAGGAGCGCAGATCTCCATGGCGCAGGCTTGCCAAGCGAGCACGGGACGAACACCCCTGCAACAGCTTGATGGGACTCGGCCAAGGGCGAAGCAAGCAGAGGCAAGGCGCGATGCCCCAACGATTAGGGAGAAAGCGCTCGCCTCTTGCCCGAAAGGTCAGCGGCGCTGCCCTGCACCTCGCAGCGAGAAATCGTGTTTCGTTCAACACAAGTCATATTGCCATCATTTGCAGTGTCCTCTATAGAGAACTGTGTCACAGTCGCCTGCCCGACTCCATCATGAAAGAGTCCCACCCACGGCTGCAAGGGACCTTGGTGCAGAACATCCTGATCGGATTGGCGATCATCACCTGCCTGGCAGGTGTGTATCGCATCATCGAGAGACCTGAACCAGGACAGCCCAAACGAGTCGATGAGACGTCCTTGCTGTTTTTCGCAGTGTCTGGGGCACTGTTGCTGCTCCGAGACGTGAAGTCACTCTCCTTTGGCGACTACAAACTGGAATTCGCCGATCAGATCAAGGAGCTCAAGGCCAGGATTGAGGACACCCAGGCCCAGGCATTCACCATGTCCAGCAGGCCGCTTCAGCACTCGGCCATCGAGGATGTCGAGAGGGAATTCGCAGCAATCACCACGAAAGCATCGAGCGGCTTTTCCCCTGTTCCCGGCGAGCAACCTGATGATCCATGGAAAGGCGCGTTTGGCGGCAATTCCAGCAATGGCACCAGGGAGCTGATGGCCGAAGTGACCCCGGTGGATGGAAGTTACAGGATTCAACTCCAGGTGGTCTCCACCAGCCCCGAGCGCCATCCACTGGCTGGAACGGTTCAGTTCTTCCTACACCCCACCTTTCCAAATGACCGCCCCTTTGTCACGGTCTCCCCGAGTGGTGTCGCCGAGCTGAACCTCATCGCCTGGGGGGCTTTCACCGTCGGCGCTGTTGCTGATGGTGGGCAGACGCCTCTGGAGCTGGACCTGGCCATGCTGGCCAGCGCCCCAGCCCAATTCCGCGAGCGCTGACTGGCCCCGCGCCATCAGCGCAGAGACCCAACCACCAAGCCGCCAGCCCCACCGAACCAAAGCGCCAAAATAGACTAGGGAGCCGCAGTACAGTGCTGTGATACTGCCAAGGCCTAGCCTCATTTTATGTCGCTGCGCGAGGAGCTGCGCAACAGCCTCTGCTCCGCTCTTGGGGAGATCGAGGCCTCCTACATCGCCGATGCGGCGGTGGAGCAGCTCCGTGATGCCGCGCCCCAGGAGGACGCCGACGGCCAACCCCTCTGGCCGGAGACCACCCCAGAGGAGAGCTCTGCTGCACCTGCTGACGCGGAGCAGAACCCTGAGCAGGCCGGCCGCATGGCCAGCGACGCGGGGAAACATGAGCCTGCCCGGGGGGTGCGCTTCCCCCATCAGCACCACCGCGCACCACGGCCACCGCGGGCGGAGATCGAGGCACGCCTGGCCCAGATGCAGTGCTGGATCGCCCAGCGCCAGCCCTATGTGGTGATCCGCGACCAGGCCGCCCTGCTCTGGGGAATGCGCTCGGATTGCACCCTGCGCAAGTACCTGCGCGTCGCCCGCTCCCGCATGGTCGAGGAGCTGGTGGAGGACCGCTGGATGCACCAGGCCGAGCAGATCTACGCCCTGATGGACGTGGCCCGCCGGGCTGCGGACAACGAGCAGTTCAGTGCGGCGGTCGGTGCCCATCGGGTGATCGCCGAGATCGCCGGGCTGCTGCGCGCTCCGCTCAAGCCACCAGAAGGGAGCAGCGCCGCATGAGCCCCCTGCTCACCCCACCGGCACCAGGAGTGCTGCTGCCCCCGGGCCTCGACCCATGGGCCGGCGCCGGGCTGCTGGGCATGCCCGCCAGGAGCCCTCAGGCACCGACAAATCCACAGAGCTTGCGCAGCTTCATCGCTGAGGCGTATCCCCGCTACGGCTTTCACCGCTGGGCCGAGCTGCTGATCGAACTCCTGCAGGCCGTTGCCGATGGCCAGCTCAGCCGCCTGATTGTGACCTGTCCGCCCCGGTTAGGAAAATCGCTCCTCGTCTCCAAGCTGTTCCCGGCCTACTTCCTGCAGCGCTACCCGCATCTGTTTGCGGCGATTGCGTCGTACTCAGCCGAGCTGGCTTACGCTCACTCCCGAGAGGCGCGCCACTTCTACCGGGTGACCGGCCATTTGCTAGCCCGCGATTCGGCGGCGGTAGGCAACTGGCTCACCCGCCAGCGGGGCGGCTGCATCGCTGCCGGTGTGGATGGCCCGTTCACGGGCAAGGGCTACAGCCTGGGGATCATCGATGACCCCTACAAGGGCCCCGGTGATGCGGCATCCCCGGCGCTGCGCCAGAAGCTGATCGACTGGCTGCGCTCGGTGTGGCTCACCCGCGCTGAACCGGCCTCGGTGCTGGGACCGGATGGCAGGGAGCAGCCGAACCTCTCGGCCCAGGTGGTGGTGCTCACCCGCTGGGACCACCAGGACGTGATCGGCTGGCTGTACGAGCAAGAGCTGGGGGAAGCGCCGCAGCAGTGGACCGTGCTCGATCTGCCGGCGATCGCCGAGGACCCGGCAGAACGGCCCAAGCTGCCGCCCACCTGCACCCTGATCCCTGACTGGCGCCAGACGGGCGAGGCCCTCTGCCCGGAGAGGTTCCCGTTGCCGGAACTGATCAAAATCCGCGCCCGTATGGGTGCCTACTGGTGGGCGGCGCTGTACCAGCAGCGGCCTAGCCCGGCGTCGGGCTCGATCTTCCTGCGGCAGTGGATCAGGCCCCCATTTCCTCGACCGGATGGCCGCCAGCGGCAGTACGCCCTGCTGGCTCTCTCCTGTGACCTGAGCTTCAAGGGGGAGGCGGAGAGCGACTACTGCGGCTTCTGCCTGGCCGGCCTGCTGGCGCCACCACCCAGAACGGTCAACCCCCGTTCGGGTGAACCTGACAGCCCGCCACCACCGGTCGCCCTGCAGATCGAGGTGCTGTGGGCCGCTCGACACCGCTTTGGCCTGCCGGAGGTGATCCGCTATCTGCTCGGCTGCCTGGAGGCGCTGGAGCAGCAGGGCCTGCGCCCCAATGCCGTGCTGATCGAGGACGCCGCCAATGGCCCCGCCGTGCTGCAGACGCTCAGGCGCCGCGTGCCGGGGATGCTGCCGATCACCGCCCGCGGCAGCAAGGAAACCCGCGCCCATGCCGTCGCCCCTCTGGTGGAGGCCGGTCAGATTCGCTTTCACCACCGCGCCCAGCCGCTGGTGGAGGAAGCGATCCGCTTCCCCAAGGGCAGCAAGGACTTGGTGGATGCCTTCTGCCACGGCGCCCTGTGGCTGGAGGGCCGCTACTGGAAAGCCCAGGGCATCCAGCCGGTGGTGACGCCGCTGCTGGTGAGCCGGTGAGGGAGGAAGCGATGGCGGGTGTAGTCCTGGAAGTCACTGAGCAGACGTTCCAGCAGGGGCTGGCGCCGGTGAATGGGCAGCCGGCGGTGCTGCAGCTGTCGCTGCCGGTCCCAGTGGTGCTGGTGGGGACACCTGCCGCTGCGGTACGGATGCTGAAGAAACGGCGTTATCGCCAGCCGGCCTGTTGTGCCCGAGCAGAGCAGCTGGAGATCAACCTCCACGCTCCAGTGCATCACCCGCCCAAAGCTCAGGGTCAGCGGCCTCCGCGCTGCAGGCCCCGGCGAGAGCGACCAGTACGGCCTCATGCTGCTGCCGATGCCTTGGCCATGGAACACAGGGACCTGGCTGAGAAGATCGCCGGCAACTTCGCGCGGCGCACTGTTCACCCCAAGGAAGATCTGCTGCAGCTGGCGATGATCGGGCTGATTAAGGCGGCGCGTCGGTATGACCCCTCACGGGGACCGTTCCGGCCCTACGGACGCACCTACGCCAACGGAGAGATCACCCACTTCCTGCGGGACAACGGGTTCCTGCTCAAGGTGCCGCCGACGTGGCGGGAGCTGCATGCGCGGGGAAAGCGATTGCTGACCTCGGGGATAGGCGTGGCAGAGATGCTGGAGCGACTGGAGATTAGTCGCGAGCAGTGGATTCAGATCTTCGACGCCTGCTCAGTGCGGGTTGTTGCTTTTCCTGTTGAGTAAACACTGCCTCTGAGCGGCAGGCAGGAAGTCTGCGGCTGCACAGCAGTGAGGTGGTGAAGGCCTACCGCTAGAGGGGGGTGGTCAATATCCCGGGTCGCCAGACAAAGGCAAGGTTACTGAACTCAGTTTGATTGCTTAATTTGAGCCATTCTTCTTTAGTAGGGCCCCATCTCTATGACGAATGCGTCATTTCCAGAGGGAAGTTGGAAGTATATGTAGCCATCCTGGCACCTTGGGGAGATTTCAAACCAATTTCCTACAGGTGTCTTCATGAGATTATTCCTGTATCTGCATAGAGCATTTTCAGAGTCTTGAGGATAAAACCATTGAAACTCCCGCCCGTCTGGCAGAACAAATCTATGGCTATAGCCGGGAACACCTCTCAGAAAGACGTCTCCTTTGATCTGACGACAGTTCATCAAGCTGCTTTTTGTAATTCCACACTTTGTGTTCCACTCAAGGGCTTGCACAGAAGTGATAAAGCCTGAAAGGATCCACGTTGCCGAGACCGCGCGCACAAGTGAAGTATTGACTGCCTTGACGAAGCCACCGTTGAAATCGATCGATGAAGATTTGACCACTTGTGGAAGGTCCGAGAGGAAGTTCATATCTTGATTCAATCAATCAAGCAGTTTTTGCATTGTATACACGCCTAAACTATTGTACACTCTCTATGCTAAGACATTACGGCCAGGCTTTGAGAAAGAGGATTGCTGTATCCTACGGGAAGTGTGTCCTTCGAACACTGCCATCGCCTAGCCGCCGTCTTGAGTGGAATGGGCAAGCAGCAACCATTTTGAGGCGGCTCAGGCGATGGTAGTGTTATGCGGCAATTGCTGCAAAATCGTTCACACCTTATGGTGGTTCTTCTTAATGGCATCAACCAGCTCTGAGATAAATGATGCGCAGCCAGGCGCCAGTCTTGTATATGCAGCGAAAATCTCTTTTAGCTCTTCACCTAAAGACCAGCCGGAGTACTTGGCTAATTCATCACCAACAACACCACCGTGCTTGACATCGTTGTTTATACACCTAAGCTCATCAAAACTGACATAACTCGGAAGATCCTTAATCTTGACGCCCTGATGCTTAAGTTTCTTCTTGAGATAATGAATTCTATATAACTCAGAACCATCTAACTCGGGAAATGCGAGTCTACAAATAGCCTTTATCCGCAACTCCATCTTGATATAGAGGGCAACAATGGCAAGCCGATGGGATAGCTTAACTGATTCCTCTAGATAGTAGTGATCGTTCTCAATGCCAACAAGCACGGACTCCTTGTACTCTTGGTTCGTCGAAAGCTCGGAGTCTCCTTCGGCTTGGCTATAAAGCTCTGAAAGTTCGGCACCTCTCCGATCTTTATGGGATTTGGCTCCTTCAATTAACTCGGATATGTCGTCATAATCAAAGTACTCGAAGATAGCTAGACTCCACATCACTGAAAACCAAGACTGCTATATCGTACACGACGCATCAGCCATCTTGGGTCCGTATATCGCTTGCCATCACCTGGCCGCAGTGAATAGAGGGAAGATTGGAATGCACATGGTGGCGGCTCAGGTGAATGGCATTTTTAGCTGGCGAGAAAAAGTCTCAGTCCAGTCGTGCCTTGGCGCTGAAGGACTGCAGCATGAAGCGGCGTGCCTCCGAATTCTTTGATTCGAGCACAATCTGCAGGCGTTCGCCCTGCCGGCCCTTGCTTATCTCCTCGATGCGATCGATTACCTGGCCTCGACCGTCGAGAACATCGAATGCCACACGTATCTCCCCGCAAGGCCGTTCCAGGCAGTTCACCTCCATGACATCGGCCACCCCACCGCCATAGAGGATGGGCCGGCGGCAGTTGTCCTGGCAGCGGCGGGTGAACACCCCCTGATCCGCTTCCTGCCAACCAGCCGCAAGCAAGCCCTGCCGCGTCTCCCTGCCCGGTTTTGCGGGGACGGCACCGGAGAGCGGCGGGCGAAGGCCTGCCGCGGACCAACCGGCGACGAACCCTATTGCTAGGAAAACGACGCACAGCAATAAGCGGCCGCCAAAGCCCGGCGATGCCGAAGCTGGAAGGCGGGTCTGCCTACCGGGAGGTTTGCCGTGTGGAGGGTCGATTGGGGCAGGGGCCTTCCCCTCTAACTCGGCAATTAAATCGTCAACGCTCCTTTTGTTCCTTGTCACCGTCGTATCCGCGAAGGGAACGGAACATCAGGCCGCCGCCGCTGCCGATCAGGGCCATCATCGTGAGTAGGTTCCAGAGCGTGGTGGGTTGGAAACGCATGATCAGCGTATGCAGCACCCCCACCGCTAGGGCCGCCACCGAGGCCAGTACTAGGAACCAGCCCCAGCGCTGATTGCGCAGTGCGAATAGCAGGCAGACGCCGATGACCAGAGGAATCAGCAGCAGTCCGAAGCTGCCGCCCAGCCCCTGGGGCATCCCGAAGCCGCCCCCCCAACCGCCGCCACCGAAGCCAGAGCCATAACCCCCACCCCAGGAGCGCCCAAAACCCTGACCGAAGCGGAGCCCGCGGCCCAGGCCGATGGGGTGCGAACTCACCATGACCTGGTTAAAGAACAGGAACGCCCCCATCGACAGGAGTACGCCCCCGAGCAGGAAGGTGAAGAAATCCTTTATAGGATCTCGGGAGTTCATAGCTATGTCGCCACCACGGAGACTCTGTCAGGGTACCGGGGTTTGCCGGGGCTAACCACCGAGGCCGCCTTCGGCGCGCTCCGACAGTCCTATGGTGATGCCCTACGGCCTTAGCAAGAAGGTCGACTTGCGGTGGTGGAACTGGCCGGCCTCTCAACGGCTAACAGATATTTGGCGGATCCTCGCTAAGTGATAGCGAGGGTCTTCCTGGTCCGCATAAGACACCGAAGTTATTCCGGGTTGCAGTCCAAATCCGCTGAGTGGCAATCAATCTTAGGTAGAGAGATGATCACGCACGGTTCTTCTGCGGACCCTCATAAGAACCCAAGCACCCCCAGCTTGGTCGAGCTGCTTGCCCTGGATCCCTGGCCAATCCATGCATGATCTGCATGGATTGGCCAGGGATTCATTGATGCCTCTGGCAAGGGCGATGACCCAGCAAGCACCCAGTGCCCACCACCCGCCGCCGTAGGACAACTCCCCCCAGTAGTCCCGCCTCCCCGCCAGCCCGACAGTTCCACCTTCCTACACAGCCCCCCTGGCTTGAACACCCCACCCTCAGCGGCCTGCGGGACCGACTGCAGCTGGTCTACGGCTGCTGGACCCTGCTGGAGCTGCCTGACGGGACCAGCCGCCGGCCGGTGTACCTCCCCCGGGGCATTGAGGAGCCCGAAACCTGCTATCTCAAGCGGCTGGAGGCGGCCCGCCCCACCGGCTTCTACCGCGACGCCTTGCGCACCTACGCGGGGATGCTGTCGCGGCTGGCCTGGCAGGAGCTGCCCGATTCCCTCAGCCGGGTGGCCACGGATGTGGATGGCCATGGCACCGATCTGGGGGTGTTCCTGTTCCTGGCGGATCTGCTCACCCTGCGGGATGGCGGCTGCCTGATCCTGCAGCTGCCGCCCCAGCACCGCTGGCCCTCAGAGGGGGACCGGCTCGAGGCCCTCGCCAAGGGTGATCGGCTCTCGCTGCCGCGGCTGCAACTGGTTCCCCGGGGCGACCTGCTCAACTGGCGCTTGCCCACCGATACCGCCACGGCGGCGCCGGCATCGGGGCCGGTGGAGATCATCTGGCGGGAGCCGCGCCGCCAGGCCCTGCCGCCCCGCTTCTCCAGTGGCAATGCAGCGGTGCCCACGGTGGTGATCGATGCCCACGGGGGGCTGGTACCGGATCCGGCGGCCTGGCTGTACCGCAGCCTCTCGGTGACGGACGA
>Ga0207939_1000155_pt1 | contig 23626 bp, 44 predicted proteins | sample LakMenEpi02Jun12_FD_150663 | JGI IMG/M metagenome (GOLD analysis project Ga0207939, IMG submission 150663) | Freshwater microbial communities from Lake Mendota, WI - 02JUN2012 deep hole epilimnion (SPAdes) | ecosystem: Environmental > Aquatic > Freshwater > Lentic | place: Lake Mendota, Madison... | reverse complement strand
TAGATTCCTGGTTAAACCATTTCACAGAAGAAGAAATAATTCAATCAATCAATAACAGCATTGCCAATCAATGGCAAGGTATTTTCGAACCTAAAAAATCAAATCAAAATGGAACTGCTAAACCAAAACTCACAACAAGCGAATTCGTTGCTAAACTTAAACGAGAAATCAAAGGACATTAGATCAATATTCGAAGAGATGTTCTTAGGATCAAACAACCAAATCAAAGACACAGACAAAGAGGTGAATATGGATTTCATTATAGGTAGCCTTATCAATGCTTGTGAGCAATACTTTGGTTATAGTCCTGACAGCGAAAGAAACATCCTAAAGGAATGCTACTATTTCATTGAAAGAAACTTTATGACATTAGGGCCTAATGAGATACCAGTAGCATTCGAGTGCGCTGCAATGAAGAGATTTGAATTCGACATATACAAATACAAGAGAATGTCCATTACTTTTATTGCGGACCTATTGACAGCCTATTCCAAGTATAGAAACATTTTGCTAATGGAAAAACTTAATAAAGTTGATAATTCCAGGTCTAAAACTTATGAAGAGATAGATAGACTAAACTTGAGAGCACGTATACACGCAATGGCTGTAATAAATGATGCCAAACAAAAACTGGAAGAGAATGGAGAAGCAGTATACTCCGAGTACCAAGAAATTCCAATGTACTTTGGGAAGATCCTAAAGGAATTTGGCAAGATAGACTTTCCAAGAGAAGTTAAAAAGCAAATGTATGAGAAAGCCAAAAAGGATGCACTAAGAAACATATCCTCCGGTAGAAATTCTTTCAATGCCTATTCAGCAGAATCCGCCAGAAAGCAAACAAAGAATATCCTTAGCGGTATTGAGTCTCCTGATCACCAACGGAAGACAGAGTCTAATTATGCGAAATTATTTGTGTGGTATTATATCACTGGATTTGTAAACTAATCTTATGTACATAGTAGAAAAAGGTGAATTTATAATTATCAAAGGTAAACTACTGGAGGAATGTACCAGGATAGGAACTGAAAGGTACGAAACAAACAGAGCCAATAATGTCAAAGAACAGATTTACGCTAAAAGAAACCCATTAGAAATTAGTATTCAGGGAGTGATAGTTGAAATGGCCACATCAATTATGTTTAAATTTGCCGTATGCGACATTAAAAATACACAAGTGAACTCTATATATACCGATAGAGGAGATATGGTCTTAAACGGCAAAAGAATTGATATTAAAGGGCCATATGGACACGATAAGCCTTTAATGATTAGAGAACATAGTTTAAAAAACCCATCAGACATCTATATTTTGTCAACAACTGAGAAATATTTGGAGGGTTGGAAGGTAATTTTTCAAGGATCTATTCCATTAAATCTTCTAAAAAATGATAAATACAAAAAATTTATATTCAACCAGAACTTTTACCAAATACAACAATCTGAATTGATACGATTAGATGAATCCTTAGCCCTATAAATGATAAATATTATATGCAATTACTCTTATTTACGTTACTTTTGTCTATTATAAGTGACAATTATATCGAAAAGAATATATTTAAAGCCAAAATAATGGAATCTATTACTGGCATTCCTGCTTCAATACAGTTAGCACAAGCAATAATCGAAAGTGGAGGAGGGAAAAGTAACATATCTATACATTCCAACAATCATTTTGCTATCAAATACTATCCAGGTGCTCCAATGAAAACTACAAATACTTACTTTGTAGACAGAAACAATATAAAATGGAGGTCTTACCAAACTATTTGGCATTCTTACCTGGATCACTCTCTCTTCCTATCTTACCATTATCCACAACTGCGGTACCAATCGGTTACAACTTGTAACCAACTGAAAGGATATGGCTCAAAGAGAGGGTACTGGAAGCACGTACACAATTACATCATTGAACATAAACTATACTTATATGATTCTTATAGGGATTGATCCTGCATTCAGGGAAAATGGATTTGCTGTTTGTACAATATTATGCACAAAAAAAGAAGTGAGATTTGAAATAATGAAAGACTTCAAAGACTTTTTAAACTTTGCTAATTTTTTACATCACGCTTATTCAAGACAAGAATTATTTATTTGTGTAGAAAATTCAAATCTACAAAAAGCCTCATTCGATACTACTGGCTCCAAGTTAGTAGTGGCAAGAAAATCACGCAATGTCGGAATGAATCAGGCAGTATCACAAATCGTAGTGGATACACTAATTGCAGGAAACTATAAAGTAAAAGAAGTCTCTCCATTGGCAAAAGGAACTAAATGGGATCACAAAACAACACAAGCAATAATGGACCAGGAAAAGTACCTGGTGATTAATTACAAAGGACTAAAGACAGAGCAGGATAAAAGAGATGCTTTTAAATTAGCCTTATTAAATTTAAAATTTGTTTAAAAATGTTTTGAATATTAATAATATTGTTTAATTTTACATAAAGTTATAAAAATGAGAGAATCAAATTTACTCTATTTATTATTCCAAAAGGAAGTCAGTATTGATGGCGATTTCTATTATTACACTTTAGATATTGCAAACGGATTGTCATTAATTTCTAATGATTCTGATGAAGCAGAAAAAGAAGGGTGGAGGGTATTTTTATTTAATACAGATCCAGTCATTGAATTCACTACAAAATATCAAATTTGGGAATTTATAGCATTAATAGGCTCACTAAAGAAACACAATGAGAAAATCTAAAATAGACGATGTTGTCGTCACACTAATAAACAAGCAGTTTGAACTGGCAGGATATGACTTAACCTTTGAAGATGTTTCTGGTCGCAAGGATGACTGGTATAACCAATACACAATAACAGAGGAGAAGTATTACGAGTGGTTAGAATTTGGAGAAAAAATAATCCGTAAAAAGTTAAAGTTTAGTGCAATCAAATGTAAAACTGAAATGTCAATGATGGGTCTTATGTATGGACTTAAATTCAGAGACGATTTACAACCAGTATAAAAATCAAAACCAATGGAACTACACCAAATGTACATCACACCTTCTAACTTTGCCAAAATAATAGGTAAAGGTAAACAGCATCCATTCAACAAAACTGCATTGGAATATGCTGATGAAATTATTATGGGAAGTTTAGGAGTAGAGAAGGAACAACTTAAAGTATGGGCACTTCAACACGGAGTAGAATACGAACCATATGCCATACAAAAATTTGAATGTAAAAACTTTGAGACAGTTCTTACACCTGAAAGAAGTATACACCACGCACTCATTCCATATATCAAAGGAAGACCAGATGGCATTGTAAACGATGAACATATTATCGAGGTAAAATGTCCATACAATCCGACAAACCATTTAAAGAACTTAACGGATTTCTCCTTTGATCCAATATCAGAACCAACAAACGAATATATCCAGGACTATTGGTGGCAGATGCAAGGTTATATGTGGATTACTGGAGCCAAGAAATGCACGTTTATATCTTTTGATCCACGTTACCCAGAGCCACTAAACTACACAGAGCAGGTAGTATTAAGAAACGAGCAAGACATCGAATTCTTAGCGGAAAGATGTAAGGAATTCTATCACTATTTAGTAGAAAGACAGTCACATATTTTAATATTATTCGGATGTAAGTATGCCGAAGACATAGATGCTTAATCAATAAATCAATCAATAAACCAATGGAAAAACAATCACAAAAACAAGCGGTGAAATTTGCACTTAGACAGATGTCTGTAACCTTAGTAAAAATGAACACACTCAAAGGTACTGGCATAGACTTGACAGAATTCACAGATCCACTACTGTCTTGCATAGAAGATTTAATCTGTACATTTTTATCAGAGACAGAAGACCAATTCGAAAACAAACTGGAACTAATATCCAAGCAATTAAACGGAGAGAGCGAACATACAATTAATACATTAACTGAACAACTATTCAAAAATGAAGGCTAAACAAGAGGAGACAATAATCTGCGAGAGATTCGCATTATCATTCCAGGAACTAAAGAAAAACCAAAGGATAAGTAAATCGACAATAGCAAATGAACTGGGGACATATTCTCATATTGTTGGGAAGTATACAAGAACCAATCTTCCATCGATGTCATTCCTTTACAATTATTGTAAAAAATACAATGTAGATCCAGCGTTTATATTTGGATTCACAGACAAGATATTCCTTGAAACGAAAGAGGATGTAACTATTATCAAAACTTTAAAAACAGTAAGACAATGAGTAAATTCACAGTAACTGGGACAATCGTTGATGTACAACCAGTTGAACATTTTGAGACATTCAAAAAGAGAAACTTCACAATCCAAACAGAGGGAGACTATCCGACATTTATCACGCTACAATTGTACAAAGATAATGTAGACAAGAATCCAGTAAGCGAAGGATTGAAAGTCACAGCATCCTGCAACGTAAAAGGGTATAAAGGTAAGACTGGGTACTTCAATATTTTAGATTGTTGGAAAGTAGAGATTTAAAAATCGGACTATTATAAAAAGTATGTCAAAGAAAAAACCAGTAATCGTAACAATAGAACTAATCACTAAAGTAAAGGAATTACTTAATGATTATTTCTTTATCGAGATTGCCGATATGCTTAATATGAATGTATGTACTGTGTCCAGGATAGTCAAAAAATATGATCTTAAAATAGGGGAAAAAGTATTGCAGAGGAGAGAAGAAAGTAAGAAAAAGAACCAATTTAATAAAGGTCAATCCTCACACAACAAAGGGAAAAAGATGTCTCCTGAAGTTTATGAAAGGGTAAAGAATACGATGTTTAAGCCTGGACAAATTCCATACAATTCAAAGCCTATTGGATATGAAAGGATTTGCCCGGTAGATAAAATACTTTTTATAAAGGTATCGGAAAGAGGTCCAATGGTTTCTAAAAGTAGATACATTTGGGAACAGCACAACGGACCAATTCCTCCCAAGCACGTTATTACTTTCAAAGATGGCAATAGATTGAACTGCGATATTGATAACCTATTTCTTACAACACAAGAAGAGATTATGTTGAGAAATTCACTGCATAATCATCCTGAACTAAGAGATGTAAATAAATTAATTAAAAAACTTAAAAAAAGAATCCAAGATGCCGAGAAACAAGATTGATGATTTAAGAAATCACTTATTCGCTACACTGGAAGCACTGCAAGATCCAGAACATCCAATGGAATTAGAGAGAGCGAAAACAATTGCCGATGTGGCTCAAGTAATTGTAAACTCTGCTAAGGTAGAGGTAGACTTTGTGAGAGTAACTGGTAGAGATGAGGGGAGTACAAGATTTCTCCTTGAGAGTAAGTAATGAAAAACCCCACAACCAAATGGAAGTGGGGTGAATCAATTAATAAGACTGCATTTTATCAAAAGAACTTTTTCTGAATCAAAAATACAATAAATTCTTAAATTATGAAACAAGTATATCTAAAATTAATAATCGATTCTAATATTATGACAATAATCCTAACCATTTGGTATGCTTACCTTATCGTTTCCATTGCTGCAGGTGTGATCGTATTCAAAGACAATATCAAAGTATTCTTAGCCAATAGGAGAAGATGGGTAAAGAACAAACACTTATTCGCTTATGCTTTGATTACCTTACTACCTTGTCTTGCAGCAGGATTATTCTGGCCATTATTCTTAGAATATCCAAAAATCAAACAATGAGGCAAGACATAGGAAAAGACATTTACAACCTGGCACTGGAAGTAATAGCCAGTCATAAGGATAATGGTGTACATTTAGAAGTAAATAGTGAGAAGCAATACGAGGACCTGATAAAAACATTGTGCAAAATAGCAGTTGACTTCTCTTACGATTGCAGACTAAACGATGTAAACAAATATGTCTTTAAAAAAATGAAGGATAAAATTGATGAACTTGAAATAACTATTGAAAAATGATGAGATCAGATTACAAAACAGCATTCACGATAATTTTAGTTATCATAATAGCCAACTCCCTACTGTTATTTTTCGTATCTTCATTGCACAGGAAGGAGGATAATATGAAGCAGTATTTCGACTATGAGGATAGATACAGAGACAGCCTATACAAAGTATTGATTGATGTGAGAAAAGAGCGTATAGAGGTAATAAAGTCTATTGACAACCTAAAAGCCGAAATAAGTAGAACAGATAAAGAGATTAAAGAACGAATAACCAAATTAAATAAAGATGAGAAGATATATTCTAACTGGGGTGATAGTAGCACTTCATCTATCCTCGATGCTCTTAGGGCAAAATAGAGAGATAAGGCAACAAATTATAAATACTGATACGTTCTTTGTAATGAATCGACAGTATGCACAATGGGTATTGAGTAAATTTGATACCCTTGAATACGTTAAGCGTAAATTAGACGATAGCAAAGAGATAATTGGTATGCTAAACAATCACACTATTCTGCTAAATGAGACAATCACAAAGCAAAAAGATGCAATCAAAGCCTATGAGATAGAGGTGAGTGAGACTAACCATTTGATTGATTCATACAGAAGGGCAGAAATCATAAACAACCAGGTGCGACAATCCTTAGAAAAGGAAAAGAAAAGGAAAAGTCTATGGAAGGGATTGGCATTTTTAGGGATCGGTTCCACTGCCATAGCAACAACAATGATACTGATAATATTAAATCCATAAACTATGCCTATACCAACACCAAGACCAACGGAAAAAAAGAAAGACTTTATCGAGAGATGTATGTCAGATGAAATAATGACAGCAGAGTATACAGATGTACAGCAAAGAATGGCTATCTGCCAGGTGCAGTTTAGTAATCATATGCTCGATGGGTACGAATCAATTATGAACACTGATAAAAACAAAGACAATGACATACGATAGAGAATGGCTTATTGAATATGCAGTAAAAGCAATCAAAGACAATCACATCTTAACACTGGAGGAATTGATACAACATATTCCAATACGAAAGTCACAGTTTTATAATGCTGAATACAACAAAGAGACTGAAATATTGGAAGCACTATGGAGTGAAGTAGTAAAGCAAAAAGTAAAACTAAAGAGTAAGATGTCGGAAAGTGATAATCCTGCTTTAATTGCTATGTGGTACAAGTTACACGCAACAGAGGATGAACTGAAAAGGTTGGGAACACAATACCAAAAGGTCTCTGGAGACAATGACGAACCTGCTGTTAAAATGAACATAGATATCAATAAACTAAGTAAGGATGAACTTAGAGCAATGGACGCTCTTATTACAAAAGCAACAAGAAATAAAGGCGAAATTAGCGAGTGATGACTTCAGGGACTTTGTTCAATATACAAAGCCTGACTACGAAATCAACTGGCATCACGATCTCCTTATGGACTATCTTCAGCAATTTGCAGAAGGTAAGATAAAGAAGTTAATGGTGTTTATGCCACCACAACATGGGAAGTCTGAACTTACATCCAGGCGTTTACCTGCTTATCTATTGGGCCGCAATCCCAAATTAAAGATTATCGGTTGCTCTTACTCTTCCGATTTAGCGACATCCTTCAACAGAGATGTACAAAGGATTATTGATGATGAATCTTACCAACAAATCTTCCCAGAGACAACACTAAACGGAAGCAATGTAAGGACATCTGCTAAAGGTAGTTATTTGAGAAACTCTGATATGTTTGAGATAGTAGAGCATAGAGGCTTTTACAAGTCCATTGGTGTTGGTGGCTCACTTACCGGTACTCCTGCCGACATTGGTATCATTGATGACCCGGTCAAAGATGCTATCGAAGCAGAATCCATTACCTATCGAAGCAGAGTATGGGATTGGTTTACACAAGTATTTTTAACAAGGTTACACAATGACTCACAAATCATAGTAACACAAACCAGGTGGAATCTCGATGACTTGAGCGGTCGGATATTATCACGAATGAATCACGATAAGTCCTGGACAATCTTATCCCTTCCTGCTATTTGTGAAGGTGCGACAAGTATACACGATGTGAGGGAACCAGGAGAGGCACTATGGGAGAGTAAGCATTCGTTAAAACGATTAATGGAGATTAAGGTGGCAAATCCGAGAGCCTTTCAAGCACTATACCAACAAGATCCAAAACCATTTGAAGGTGGATTGGTCTTCTCTAAATGGAACAGCATATCATTGGAAGACTTTAACCAGGTGAAAGGATTGGATGGTTATGGAATGGACTTTGGTTATAATGATCCGACTGTCTTATTGCACGTTAAAATAGACAAGGCCAATAAGAAATTATACATTAACGAGAAGTTGTATAAGTCTAATTTAACAAGTGAAACGATTAAAAACGAAATGATACGATTAGACATTTCAAAAAATACACGTATAATTGCTGATAATGCACGTCCAGAGATAATAGCGGAACTGCGAAAGGTATTCAATATGAAGCCAAGTACAAAGGGTGCTAATTCTATTTATTACGGAATACTTAAAATATTAGAATTTGAATTGTATATTACACGAAATTCACACAATGTGATTAGAGAGATAGGCTCTTACAGATACAAAGAAGACAAGGATGGGAACTTCTCCAATGAAGTGGTAGAGGTAGACGATCACAGTATGGATGCTCTTAGATATGTAGTTAGAGATTTGGTCGATGGAGATAAGGGTGTTTTAGCATTTGGATAATACAACAATATGGACATACACAAAGCAATACAGATTTTAAAAGAATATTACGAACATAAAGAGGGTAAGTCATTACGAGGACCAGGTAAACATATCGTATCCTTAGCCTTCCAAAGATTATTCAAACATTATGAAGAAAATATTAAACCTTAACAAGTTTAGTTTTGCACAGATGACATCCAATAGTGATGGGAAGACAAGTGCTTCAGGAACTATGGGTGTATTGGTCTGTGCAATTGGAACTTTATGTTTTCTCATTGGATGCTTAGATAAAGTATTCATTAACAAAGACATTGATATTATCACACAAAGTATTATCTTTGTGGGTATCGGTGCAGGGTTGTTAGGATTGAGAAAAACAACGGCCGAATTAAATAACAATAAAATACAAGAAGATGAATCCAGAGGACAGTAAAATTTTGACAGATGCAATCGGTATGCTTACAAAGTATGCTGACTACAATTCACGTTCACTTTCTGCACAGATACAGAAGTATCTAAACGCAAGAAAACACGGTAACAGATTTGCTCCACAAACAATGAACAATGCAGGTATCTTAGAAGGTAGCAACAAGCCTAAAGATGTTATCGAGAAAGAGAATAGAATCTCTTTAATGGATGCCAAAAGAATGAGAGAACAAAGTGTTGAACAAGAAGTAGAGAAAACAGTTCGTAAAAGCAGAAAGAATGATAACACTATCAACGAGTAATAAGGATAAATTTGAATATCCTAATGAACTGAAAGATATAACGCTTAAAAAGTATTTGGACTTTCTTTCTTTGATTGAGCCTACCAAACCACAAGTGTTGAAAGACATCGATGTCATATTGCAACAGATTGATGAGGTAAAAAAGGAAAGTAAAGAGTACAAAGAGAAGGTGGCAGAACTGGAAGTGAAACTGGATAGCATTACGGACCTTGTAAAGTCACAACATATCTATCCATATTACGCAATGGTTGTATCTTACTTTTCAGGATTGACAGAGGAGTATATCTTAGGCAAAGATGGTGGCGAAGGTATGCAAGTAAAGGCCTTAGAATGGTTGTATAATACAGTCATTAAGATATTCAACAACTTACCTGAAGTGGAATATGATCACATTATCGAAAGAGGTGATGAAGTGTGGTACTTGCCTACTCAATATATGAAGGATAGCACAGTAATTGAATTTGCAGAGACAGCACAGTTCATAGCACAGATGCAAAGTATGGAAGCAGGAAACTGGTTTGCTATGCCTAAAGTTATGTGTGTCCTGGTGAGAAAGAAAGGGGAGCAATACCACGAAAGATTACTCAAAAGAGAGAAGGATTTTCTCGAATGGAATATGCTCGATGTATGGAGGGTGTGTTTTTTTTTGCTGAAACAAATCGAGAAATCGCAAATAAGTTCGTTAATCTCTACAAACAGCCTTCGTTTGACGAAGTTAAAGCAGGAGTTGGAGTCCTTACAGAGCGATTCGGTTGGTATTTAACGATTAAGCAATTGGCAGAAAGCGGAATATTTAACAGACCTGACCTTACTCCTTTACATTCGGCAGAACAAGCGAACCTTTGGGAAGCCTTTACTTACCTTAGTTCTGTCGCTGAAGAGAATGCCTACCAAAACAGATATAGTGAGGTGTTGAGTAAAAAAAAATAAGAAAATAATTTTTTATTTTAAAATAATATTGTATTTTTATAATGCGCTTTTAAAATGTTTTTCCCGCCTGGTAAACGGATGTTTTAAAATAGTGCAACTAAAAGAGATCAAAGAGTGGAACAGCAATTCCGCTCTTTTTTTTTCTCTAAATTTATATTTATAAGTATATCATACTTTTTTATCCTTAAAGTTTTGTAATTTACAGAAAATTTATAAGGATGAACATAGTACAAATATCGAACCTATTCAACCAGGTATGTCAGAGCATTAATGTCTCTACTCCTGGTCGAGTGGGTTTTTATCATTTTGGGTGGTATAGTGACATCAATACGAATATCCAAAACAACTGGACTGGACAGAATACTGTCGGTAAATTATACCCATCAATACAGTTCTTATATCCAACTGGATCACTTGAAATCAAAGAAAAAAGGTTTACCAATACTTTGAGATGCACGATAGTGTTTAGTGATTTGCAATACTACAATAATGATGGCACGATTAACCAGAGAAGTATCATTGAGGTGTTCAGAGATTTGGAAGCATTAGCAGCCAATGTCTTTTCGGAATTTAACAGAGTAGGCAGAACGGCTCCTTATCAAATAGGGTTTCAAGGTCCAGTAACAACGGATTATATCAGTGATCAACACAATGACAGTTTGTGTTTATTGAAATGCGATTTCACGATATGGTATCAAATGGATTGTCCTATTGATACTGTTGACATTGTTAATTTACCGATTAACTTTAACGATATTCCCCCATCCATTAACGATTACGAACTATTATGAGTAGAGTGAAATTTGTAGCGAAGTCTCCTGATATGATAGACTTTGAAGAGATTGTTTTTCCAGTTACGGAAATAAGACAAATAAAGCCTCACGAATACAGAGGGTTTAACTTCGCTAAATTGATAACTATTTACAATGCTGAATACACGTTAAGAATGACAGCAGAGAAAGCCATAGAAAGATTAAATAAAAAACTAAAGTAAGTGGACCAGGATATCAATAATTTGTATGTACAGATTGGCGAACTTGTAAAGAAAGCCATAATTTTAAATTTTAGAATACAAGGGCACGTTATGACTGGTGACTTGATAGATACAATCAACTACAAAATTGAATCAACAGACATCGGAGGCAGGATAGATTTTTACTTAAACGATTATGGCATTTATCAAAATTATGGTGTTACTCCTTCTCAGATAAAGAAACCATTTGCAAAGCCAAGAATTGAAGGACTACAAAGATTTGCAAAGTTAAAATTGGGTATATCTGACGACAAAGAAGCGTTAAGTGTAGCATTTGCCATAGCAAAGAAACATAGTATAGAGGGAATGCCAACGAATAACAGCAGATCAATGGGTAAAAAGACTGGAGCCATTAACGATGCGATAAAAGATACAGAAAAAGAGGTGGCAGAACTTATAGAAAAAGCAATGGATATATATATTACAATAATGATTTCAAATACACTACAAAAAGTATCATAAATTATGACATACGAACAAGCACAAGAACAAGAAACAACGGCAAACGAGGCATTGGGAGACAATACAGACACAGTAAAGTATGGAATCTTTGCATTTTGGCCTTTCAACTGGGTAAAGAATTGGGATATTGTTATGTACCCCACCAAATATGATACAGAATTTGGTAATGCAGACGATAGCGTAAAGTTAGCGTTTCAAAGAGTATCTGCTCAAACATCTTATAATATTGCTTCCGGTAGTTCTTACGATGAGTGGGTTACCTTATTCGATACCTTAACTGCCAGTGATGAGGAATTAAACAACTATCTAAACGGATAACAATGGACATAATCAAATACGAACTTTCAAAGAACCAATATATCCAGGAGAAGCACGAAAAGAAACAAATCTATTTGCATCATACTGCAGGTAATGGTTCTGCAAAGAATACCATTGACTGGTGGAATAGCAATGTAGACAGAATTGCAACGGCTTACGTTATCGATGCTGACGGAACTATCTTACAAGCCTTTGATGACAAGTATTGGGCGTATCATTTAGGGTTAAAACCTGAAGTGTTTAAGATGTTTGATGCTCCATTCTATTGGTTAGATAAAATCAGTATAGGTATAGAAGTTTGCAACTGGGGTTATTTGACAAAAAAGAAAGATGGGTTTTATAACTATGTCGGAAAGCGTATCAATGACAATGAGGTAACAGAATTGGATAAGCCATTCAAAGGATTTAAGTATTGGCACTCTTATACAGATGCACAGTTGAAAAGTATCAGACAATTGCTTACCTTTTTATGTGATAAATACGGCATTGATGAAACATTCACTAATAGTTTTGACATTGATGCTTCTGCTGTATTTGGATGTCCTGGTATCTATACCCATAACAGTGTAAGAAAAGATAAAAGCGATGTTTACCCACATCCAAAATTAGTTGACATTTTAAACAATCTCTAATGGCAATAATTTACGGTCCAGTATATTTTACTAATTCTATGTATGCTCCTTGTCTATGGGTGACAAAGATAACAAGTGTTAATCCTATTGTCAAAGCCTCACTAACTGCAGTGGTCGATGGGACCTCAACAACAATAGACAAAAGCCCTTTCAAAGTGATGTCAAATGATTACTTCTTTGAATTTGACTTTAGCAGAATATTACAGACACAGAGTCAGCCGAAGCCACAAGCACAAACGAGTATCTTTGGAGCGGATTTTGGTCTACCTTATTTGAGTGCTAATCCTGACATACAAGGGGATTTTTTAGGATTGGTTAAGTATTACGAAGTGGATCCAGTCACTGGTCTTTTGGTTATTGCTCCTGGCACAGATATATTGACAAAAGAATATGCTTTAAGTGGTGCTCCACAGCCATTCAATGAAAATCAAGGTTTCAACAACTACTGTATTTCTTACGCTGGTAATCAACCTGCTTTAGTTACTCATCCATTTGGATTAAGTTACTATAAACCTATCTGCGATACAGAGAATGAGTATATGACATTCTTACCAAAGGATGCCAACTTAAATGCGTTTCAAATCCTTACCTTTGATAGTGGTGGCAACTTGTTAGAGACAGCAGTAAAGAAGTTTAGTGGTAACAATACATTTATCCCTTATACGATTGGTGTTGGTGTCCCAAATCTTACCGGTGTTACTTGGGATAGTGGTGCGATCACTTCCTTTGCCAATGTAAAATACTATACTGTTTCTATGGGTAATTTGTCAATGTCAGGTTATCAGATATCCAGTCAATTGTATGTTTTTGACATCAAAGAATGTTGTACTAAAAACTTGAGATTGCTATGGATGAATAGATTAGGAGGTAGTGAGGCATTCACATTCAAAGTGACAAACATATTCAAGGAGGTAGCAAAGAGCGAAACTGGACAGATACCTGCGAGATGGGATGCATCTTTTTCTTTAGGTCCTTATTTGGCTCCTATCCGTTCTTTTGATAAGGGAAGGTTTAAAATTAATTCAGTAGCGGAAAAGGTGTTTGAGGTAGAAAGTGAATACTATCTTCCAGAGGTGGGTTATTGGTTAATGGAATTGTTATCCAGTCCTGAAGTATATATGGAGTGGCACGATCCAATGAAGCAGTATTTTAATTTCAACATTGAGAGCGGATTTGTGGCAGTCATTGTGGACGATGCTGAATTAATATGGAGTCAGACCAATGAACTTGTAAATGTGAGAGTAACTTTTAGAATGAGTAATTATGTCAATTTACAACAGAACTAATGGCACGAATAGAGATATACATTGATGGTATAAAAGCGGATTTGCCTGAAAAGGATTTGAACTTGAATTTGACCTTTGCGTTGAAGGATAGAAACGGCATTGCGATCAATAGTGGGAGCAGGAGTGAGTATAGTTTTGACTTACCTGCGACAAAGCAAAATGACTATATCTTCTCCAGGTTTCACGATGTTGGAGAGGTAACATTTAGTAAGCAGGATTTACTCCCTGCTATTATCATTGTCGATGGTTTACCATTCTTTGAGGGCAAAGCACAAGTGAGAAGTGTAACAACACAGCAGGATAGGTTTTACTGGAAGGGATTGTCTTACAAGGTGTCGTTCTATGGTAACAATGTGGATTGGGTAGCGGATTTGAAAAACAAGTATATCTATGAACTTGACTTTGGGAATATAACACTTGGAACAACTGCTAACTACTTAAATTATTTAAATAGTTATCCTGCTTCTACTTTTTGTACATTGCCAATGAAGTTTCAAGATTGGGATGTTCCAGGACAAATAGATCCGTATAAAGAATTTTATCCTGCTTTGTTCATAAGAGGGATAGTAGATAAAGCATACAGTGCAATAGGATATACAGTCATTTCTAATTTCTTAGACACTCAATGGTTTAAAGGATTGACACTACCTATTCCTTTTGATATAACAAGAGGTATTGTAAGTGAAGAATTGTCAAACAATTACATAAACTTTACTTGTCTGGAGCCATTAAATCCAACGATGTATTCAATACCTCCACCAGTAGGCCCTGCTCCAGTTACTCCCATACCAATCAGTACCTATACCAATCCAGTATTGACTACTCCTTGGAACCCAGCAACATATATTTACACTGTTCCAGTTGATGGTTATTACATAGTTTCATCTTACTTAAAGGTTACTATTGGAGTGCCAGGAGACCAATTCATTATATGGGGTGGAGTTTGTACTGGAGTAAATTACCTTACTCCTGTTCCTGGTACGGAATATCAATTTGGTGGTATCTATGCTGGGGGTAATGTTAATGTGGATATAATAAATGAGTCACCAGTTCAATTCTATACAGCAGGGACACAGTTGTCGCAATACTTATTAAACTTGGGAGATCCAAGTGTTCTTTATAGTTATGGATTTACTGTTATAGGTGAGTTATTGATATCAGATCCCACAACAATAGATTTGAAATACTTCATTAACACACAATGGAAGCAGTTGGATTTAATCAAAGGATTGGCTCACTTATTCAATCTTACTTTTGAGACAAATGTAGCATTGAAGACAGTAACTATTGAACCTGCTGACAATTATGTTTACACTTATCCTGGTGCCAATAACATCGAACAAGGTTTCTATAATAAGACATTTAGTGACCTTACCAGAAAGGTTGACTTGAATGTAAAAGGTGAATTGTTTAACATTGATGACTTTGAAAGAAGTATTCAGTTTATCTACAAAGAAGATAGTAATGATCCAACAGTTGAAGCACTTAACCAGGGACAAAATGTCCCTATGGCGGGAGCACAATTTAACTTTCCAGTCACCAGGTTAAAAGATGGATTACAAGACATTGAAAATCCTTTCTTTTCTCCAACATTGTTTCTTTTAAGTAATGATGTAACTGATGGCACAAGCCAAACAAGGTTTTATGTTCCATTTATATGGCCAGAGAATTATTTGGAGACACCAACAGCAACACAAGGCAATTATGATGTTGCCCCAAGAATATTATATCACAATGGTTTTTTATCTCCAACTCCACAAGCCCCACAAATAATCATTAAAAATCCATTTGGAGGCGGTACATTGGTAGTCAATGCTGTTGAGGTGTTTATGCAAAATTACAATACACCAGGCATACATCAATCACTTGTGTTTGGCAGCGAAACAATCAATGGTGTTTATGTCAAAGGATTATTGGAGAGATTTTATCTGGCTGAAATGATCAGGAGAATGTATGGTAAGCAGATGGAAGTGTATATGTTCTGGGATGTCCTTATGCTTAATAATTTGACCTTTAGAAACACTGTACAGATACACGGAGACAATTACATCCTAAACGAGATAAACTCCTTTAGCGTAGTAAATCAGAGAAGCACAAAGACCTATCTCACATACGATGCGAAAGGCGATGGAACAGAAGTAAACAATATTGAGAACACAGCAATTTTAACAAAATACATACCATAATGGCACAAGTAATAGGTTTTAGTATCAACATTGAGGGGATTAAATCTATATCTCAACTAAACGCAGAAATCAAAGAGACAAAGAAAGCCTTTGAAGATGCGGAAACCGCTGCGGAACGATTAGAAATAAGTGAGAAGTTAGGTAAGTTAGTAGCGGAACAGAAAGCAGTTAAGAAAGCACAGGATGACATAAACAAATCCTTTTTAGAGACAACTGGAGCCATTAGGCCTTATGATGCTTTGAGTGCCAAGTTGAACAAGTTAAGAAAGGATTACAAAGACTTGGCAGTAAGTAACCAGGCGAATACGGAAGAGGGGAAAAAACTATTGTCACAGATTCAAGACCTGGATAAACAATTGAAAGGTATCGATGCTTCAGTTGGTCAATATCAAAGGGAAGTTGGTAATTATTCCAATAAGATACAAGAAGCAGCAGGAGCACTTGGGCCATTTGGACAAGCGGCAGGTAAAGCCATTGGATTAGTTCAAGGTTTGGGTGTAGCATTTAAGTTTTTATTAGGTCCTATTGGATTAGTGATTACTGCCATTGGAGCCATTGTCGGATCTGTTCAGGCATTCTTTAAATCAAGTGAGGAAGGTCAAGACAGTTTAGCGAGATTTGGTGCTGTATTCAATGCTGTTTTTAAAACAATACAAGACACTGTTGGTGTTATCGGTGGTGCTATTATCAAAACTATTGAAGCCATTGGATCAGGGATAAATAATGTTTTAACTGCTGTCGGATTAGCAGATAATACTTTGGTAAAAAATGCCAATAAGGCTCTTGATTTAGCAAATAGAGTGGATGAACTGGAAGCGAGACAAAGAAAGAACTTAGTAGCAAATGCTAAAAGAGAGAAAGAAATAGCAGAAGCCAAAGACAAGGCAGCACAAAAGGATAAGTTTAGTGCCCAAGAAAGATTGGCAGCATTAGACAAAGCCATACAACTTGAAAAGGATATTCTTGCCGAAAATACAAAGATTGCCAAAGAAAAATTATCAATTGAGAAAGCACAGAATGCTTTAGGTAAAAGAACGGAGGAGCAGAAGCAAAGAGAGGCAGAACTTGAGGCAGATTTGATAAGACAACAAACGGCATACTTTGAAGGAACAAAGAGATTACAACAAGGTAGGGTTTCTGCCTTAAACGAAATCGAAGCAGAACAAAAAGCAAAAGAGGAGGAGGCAAGAAAGAGATTCCAAGAAATCCAAAAGGAGCGTAAAAAGTTCCAGGAGGATGAGGCCAAGTTCCAACAAGAAGCCATCAAGAAAAATGCTGACATCATTCAACAGACAAATAAGATTACAACGGACCTTATTGCCAATGAATACGAAAAGAGGAGAGTAATTGCCCAAAAGTCAGAGGAGGCAGATATTAAGGCATTGAATGATGGTTTAGCAGAACAAAAGAAAGTTAACCAGGAGCGAATTAAAGAGGCAGAAAAGTTATATGGAGCGACATCTAAAGAAGCACAAAAGGTAAGAACAAAAGTAGAGACAGAAGAGAAGCAAACTGCTGAACAAATTGAGGCATATAAGGTAGAGAGAGCCAAACAAACGGCTAAAGAATTGGAGCAAGTCAAGAAAGACCAACTCCAAAAGGAGAAGGAGATGCAAATTAAGGCCTTTGAGGACCAAATGTCATTGGAGAAAGCGACAGCGGATGCTCTATTGATGCAAAAGCAACTTGAATATCAACAACAAAGAGCCTTACTCGATGCGAATAAGAAGGAAGATGCTGCTAAAATATTGGAACTGGACAAGAAATTGGCACAAGACCAGTATTACATCACACAAAATAGGTTGAAAGATGAACAAGAACAGATTGAAAACCAACTAAAGAACAATACACAACTTACACAACAAGAGCAGGAAGTTCTAAAGAACAGATTGGTGGCATTAAAGACAGAAGAGGCTACTAACTTTGCAAATGCTGAACAAAAAAAGAGAGATGCTTCTAAGGCAACGACTGACCAGGTGATAATCGATGCTCAAAAACAAGCGGAAGCACTAAACAAAACAATACAACAAGTTGGATCTTATACAAAGATGGGTCTTGAGGCCATTGGTTCTTTCATAGACAGTGCTAACCAAGCACAGATGCAAAAGTTCGATGAGGACTTACAGAAGTCAACAGAAAGACAGTCAATGTTGGAAGAGGAATTACAAAACTCTACTGGATTACAAGCACAGTATATACAACAACAGATTGATCAGGAATTGGCATCACAAAAGAAGTTAGCAAAGGAAAAAGAGAAGTTGGAGAAAGATGCGAAAGCACAAAAGAAAGCACTTGCTATTATCGATTCAATTATCAATACGGCCCTTGCGATTTCATCTGCGAATACTTTGCCTCCTCCTGCCAATGTCCCTGCTATGATTGCGGCAGGTATTGCTGGAGCCATTCAAACGGCAATGATTGCGGCACAACCTTTAGCGACTGGTGGTGTGGTCGGAAAGCCTGGCACTGATATAGTTCAATTCGCCGGTGGTGGAAAGGTAACGAGTAGAGGGAATATAAAACCACTATCCAATGGTGATAATGTACTTGCGACATTGAAGACCGGAGAAGTGGTATTGAACCAACAGCAACAAAATAGGATAGGGTATCAGACACTAAAGAAAGCGAGAATACCAGGATTTGCCAATGGTGGAATGGTAGGTGCTCCCACTACATTGATACAATCTTCCAATGCTATGATTAGTGAGGGAATGTTACAAAATCAAATGTTACAGGATGCTGTAATGAGTGCTAACAATAGGATAGACAGATTACAAGTGGTTTATACATCCTCTACTGATTACGATGTAAGACAAGGTAGAAGCGACAGAGAGAGTATTATCACGAATGCGACATTCTAAATAAAAATGGGGTAAAGGAAACCACTCCCTTACCCCTAACCAATAAAACCAAATTATGAGCGATAAATATACTAAAAAAATAAAATATCCAAAATAAATTTATGTATATAAGAGAAATTCCTGAAGAGCACAGAGCGGAAATTATTGAAATTGTCAATCGTAACAAAGGGTCATTGATTCGCTTTGGCCATTTAGACCTGGTTAAACTATTCACTTATTACTATCGGTACATTGGTAACCTTAGAGCCAACAAAGATTTAAGGCAGACTGTAATGTTAGAAATGCAATGCGGAAAGTGTGTCGGTAGAGTACAATCTTATTTTGTTGCGAAAGTTAAAGAATGGCAATGATCAACCAGTCGAAAGTAAATAAAGAATTCTGTAATCTTCTCAATGAAAATGTCAAAGAGTATTGTGATGTGAGTAAAAGAGAAGTGACACCAGAGACATTAATCGAATACTTAGTTACTCACAATGTGATTAGGCAGTCAATGATCAATCGTTATATGGTCATTAAATTGTACCCTGAATACTTAGAGGAATACGGAAGTAAAATGAGAGCGGTTAAGGAATTATCGAGGACTTTACCCATTCACGAAAACGGAGTGTATTCCATTTTAGCGAATCACTATTTCTACTTTACTAAAAACAAAATGAAGTTTCCGTAAAAGAAATATAAAAAAAAGTTTTAAAAAGTTTTGATAAATACAAAAAGGGTTTTATCTTTGATACTATCAATGACGATCAGATATTTTATCACAACCAAAAACCAAGTATTATGGAATTCACTTTCAAAAACCACAACATCAAAATCAATTCTTTTTTCTATCAGCCTAACTGCTCTCAAACTGGTTTGAAAGAATCTTACCTTTCTGACGATCTTACCATTACTGATGCTGATGGCAACGATGCGTATAATTTCGATGCTAATTTTTCTGATGCTGAATTCACAGAATTTATGTCTAAGATTGAAGAGACTATAAGATATTATTTGCACTATTATTACTAAACAAAATAGAAAGACGCAAAAAACTTGAGATGTAGTTTCCTTACCTCGTTAGAGATGGGTTTTATAAGTCTCAATTACCAGGTGGCGGAATATCATTTTATTGATGTCAACGAAATGATTTGGTAGACGCTAAAAGGGATAAGGAGAAGTTACTGGAGGACAATCCCAAGTCAAGTAACATTATTCATATAGGTTCGAATCCTATCCTGGTATCTAAATTTTTTAACCATTTAAAAACCATTTTTATGAGATCAATTATTTTAACCGCACTTCTTGTATTAGGCTCACTTATCCTTATGGGCCAATCTAACGAAAAATTGTATTGTGTTCAAATTATGAGCACTAGAAACCCTCAAATGTTCGAGTATGACAAAGATGTCATTGACACTGTTTACTTGGAAAGAAAGGTCATCAATGATGTTACCTGGTATAGACTGATGGTTGTCGCTTACAACGAAGCAGACCAGGGGATGTTGCACACTTACTACTCCAAGAAGTATGGCAAGTGCCTGATGGAGATCAGAGATTATAACTGTCTTTTTGTATGGCAGATGTTAGATAGAAAAATAATTTACTAATATAATTTGTGGGGCGTTTCCCGTAATTGACCTGTGGTAGGAATAACATGTAAAAATGTTGGGACTTGCATTGGTTCGAATCCAATCCCCCACAATTTTTTAACTAATAAAACATAGAACAATGACACAAGTAAAAAAAGAACAGAAATTTAAAAGAGGAAATTTAGTACACATTGCTAAAGATTTGGGTTCAAGGATGAGCCATTTCTATAATGATGTAGATGCAATAATTGTAGGAAGTTACGCTGACCTATATGGAGGAAGCAATACAGAAAGTTATATGGTAATGTTTGTTGAAACTGGTGCTAGGGGCTGTTGGTACGAAGAACATCAATTAACATTAATAAATGAAGGAGGAAAACATTTGTTTCAAGAAGCATATAAAAACATAGAACAATGACACCGGTAGAAAAAGCGAAAGATTTGATTAATCAGTATTTGCACTTAACATTAAATGTTGAATCAGATAAAGACATTAATATTTTTACTGCAAAAGAATGTGCATTAATTGCAGTTGATGAAATTCTAAAGGTAGCCTTTTATTCTACAGATAAAATCTATAATTACTACATAGAAGTAAAACAAGAAATAGAAAGGCTATAACGGTTTGCCGCTTGCTGTCAGTGGCGGCTTAAATGCACTGACTTTCGTTTAACCACAAAATTTAATAAAATGCAAGAAACTAACAATTTACCACAAACCCCGCCATTGCAGCAAATGGCTGTTAGGCGAAGTGCTTATGCTGTCATTCCAGATGCTGAACGACTTGATATAGGTAGTAATACGATAATCGCAGTTTTTCAACACAGACATCAAGCCGAAGAATGGGCTAAAAGTATGTGGGAAAAGTTCTATTTGATTGAAGAGGTGGAGTCTCCGCATTTCGCCTAACACAAAAGTAGGCGAAGTTTATTTCGCTTACTGACTGTTATCCGCAGTTTTAATTGCGGTATCTGAAACTAAAATAAGAATTTTATATTTTACTTAAATACGTTAAACTAAAATAAGATGGAAGAAAAACAAATTAGTGCCGTAGAATGGTTATTTGATAACTTAGATTTAAGTGGTGGAAGTGAAGCGTTTAAAACACTTGAACAAGCCAAAGAAATGGAGAAAGAGCAGATTGTTGAGGCTTATGATGCAGGATTATTTGATGGAACAATGGATGATGTGAACGATAGAATGCATAAACAATACTACAACGAAACCTATGGAAGCAAAGATTAAAGTATGTGTTGATCCTGGATGCGAGGCTGTCTATCATAACTGTCATACTAAACCATCGTATTGTTTTGATTGTGGTGGCAGAATAATGGAAATTAATCAAGACACTTACACAAAGAAATTTAGTAACAACTGGTTCCAATATGATTATGAAACCAAAGAATATTATAAACCAATTATTCCGCAATTAAAATTAGATTTATAAAATGGCATCAATAAAAAATTATCTATATATAATTAAATCAGAACCAACTAATTTTGTTTTTTCATGGACAGAAAATGGTCCACATTGTAAATATTGGGAAGACAAAGAACGCCATGAATTAAATAAAAATAAAATTCGTGAAACTGTAAACATTTATGGTGAATTCTCTAAAGAAGCAAATGAAGTTAGAAAATTACTTATAGAAGAAAAAATTAAAAATTGTGATGAGTATTGTCCACACACACCAATGTATAAATATGGCATTACAAATAATATAAAACAAAGATTGTATTATTTAAAAAAAGAGTATAATGTAAAAAATATTGAAATAATTTATCTAAAAAAATATGATGATGCCAAATATTTTGAAGATCGCATAAAATATCCAATGTATATGGGGACAAGAGATCAATGGTTTTTAGATAATTGTAAAAAAGAATGGTTTGGTGAAGAAGAGTCATATATTGGAGGTATTAGAACATTAGACCATGTTTTAGAAATTATTAATGAGTTTAATGAAAATTTTCCACAAAAAATAATAAGGAATTCTAAATGTATTGTAAGTGAAGAATTAAAAGCAAAATATAAATTTTTATAAATGGAAGCAAATAAACTACGATACATTGTTATGGCTCTGGACACTAAAAGTAAGGAGCACGATGGGAAAGCATATGCCTCTTACGATGAAGCAAGGGAATTCGCCAGAGATTATCTCGATGACAAATACTGCGATAAAATTGTGATTGGAATGTTTTATCTTTCCAACGACAAAGACATAATGATCACTAACATTGAAACATTTGGTTTCACTGGAGACAATAAAAACTTTAATCAATCAAAACTATTCTAAATGATTTCACATCAGTTCACAGACTTCTTATTCTTACTTGGCGAAGATTCCATTGATTTGTTCAATTACTTCAATGCAAACAAATTACACGGCCTTTGCAGAAAGGATTGCGAAAAGAAAACAGATACAAAGTACAGTGCTTTCATTGCAGGGATGTGCAACGAGATCCCAAATAGTGATAACAAAATGTACATCTTTATTAATTCCAAAAGACTGGGAAATGGACACAAGGATATTACTCTTATCTTCCACGAGGCAATGCACTTAGCGTTCTGGAAGTATAACTACGACATAAGCAAAGAGGAGGAAATGATAACGTATGCAGAACTAACTACCAGTTTAATCCATAGGCTATTAAAATTAAATCTATGTAGTATTGAATTGTAACAAATATTTACTATTTTTATTTCACAAACCAAAAACCACTATTATGTTAAAAACAGTTATTAAGAATTTAGACAAGTTTGACAATGATTTAAAAATTATTGTTGTTAGAGCCTACATTGAAGGGTATCAAAAAGCACTTGAAACTTTAGAAGGAAACAGTGATATTGTCATTGATGCTGCTGACGAATATTTTGATAAGATTCAAGACTTTAGAGTCATAAAATTAGAACTTGATGACGATATAAGACCTATCATTTGAGATTTTCATTAGTTTTTTAGACGTTAGTAATTTAGATTAGGGGCCTCTACCATTCGGTAGGGGTTTTTT
>Ga0207939_1000139_pt1 | contig 25650 bp, 24 predicted proteins | sample LakMenEpi02Jun12_FD_150663 | JGI IMG/M metagenome (GOLD analysis project Ga0207939, IMG submission 150663) | Freshwater microbial communities from Lake Mendota, WI - 02JUN2012 deep hole epilimnion (SPAdes) | ecosystem: Environmental > Aquatic > Freshwater > Lentic | place: Lake Mendota, Madison... | reverse complement strand
AAAGGTGGGTTGTATCCTTAGCCAGCACTTCGCCCCCTTAGCTCAGTCGGTAGAGTGTTTCCATGGTAAGGAAAAGGTCAACGGTTCGATTCCGTTAGGGGGCTCGAACAACAATTAAATATTGAAAATTAAGTTTGGCGGGGTAGCTCAGCTTGGTAGAGCAAGCGGCTCATAATCGCTGTGTCGTGGGTTCAAATCCCGCCTCCGCTACCAGTATTAAATAAGTAAATCCAGATAAAACTACGCAGTAATTTCACCAAATGGTGAGGGTCAGGTAACCTCACCCAGCAAGGAAGTTAACTAATTAGTTAATTTAAACTACAAGGCTAGGAGCTCAACCATGGCAAGCAAAAGTGCAGATGTTCGTCCAAAAATTACAATGGCATGTGTTGAGTGCAAAGAGCGCAACTACATCACACGCAAGAATCGCCGTAACGATCCAGACCGTTTAGAGTTAAAGAAGTTTTGCCCAAGATGCAAATCTTCACAACTTCACCGCGAAACTCGTTAATTAAAACCCGCCAATGGCTGGGTCACTTCGTATCTGCTTAATTGCTGAGGGCTTCACCGAGGATTTAGTTAGTTGTATATCTTCGATAACTGAGCACACCAATACACCAATAAGTGTTTATGCCAATGGCAAAAGCAATTGGCTATCAGATGACTTGTTTCAAAGTGATCAAGTAAGCATCACTCAGGAGAAAAACCCTCTTGGCTGGGGGAATGTCATTAACTACTTTCTTAATACCTTCACCGATGATTACTTAATCATTATGGACCCATCAACAAAATTCACTGCCGATCCAATACCTTTGACACTTTCTGCACTTGCATCTGGTTATCAAGGTGTTGGCTGGAGGGGTGGGTTGGTAAACCTTGAGGATGAATGGCGAACCACCTCTGATAAAGGTGCTGGTGAAGTTGATGTTTTATTTGGTTATTACTTTGCAATGGATCGTAAGTTTGCGATTTCAGCTGGTGGGGCAAATCCAAGTGCTAAGTATTATCGAAATGCAGATCTAGAGTTATCACTTGCAATCCGAAGTGTTGGTGGGAAGTTAATGCAACTTGATCTACCGCTTGAGCAAGGACGCCACCATGGTTACCACGATGTTGATCCTGATTATCGGGATAAGAATTCACGTAAGAATTATCAAAGAATTTTAGATCGATTTCGGGGGAAAAATGAGATCCTCTCGCCTCGTCGCTAGGCTTAGCTAATGGAAGCGTTATCAAACTTCACCACACTAAAAGTTGGTGGGCCAGCTCAAAAAATTGTTCATGCCCATACCGAAGATGAATTAGTAGAGTTTGTAAAAGCTGCTGATAAAGCAGGTGAGCAGGTATTAATTTTAGGTGGCGGTTCTAATCTATTAATTAGTGATGCAGGTTTTGCAGGCACGGTGATCAGGGTTGAAAGTAAAGGTAATGCACTTGATTACGACGCCTGTAGTGGGGGAATGATTGAAGTATCTGCGGGTGAGGATTGGGATAAATTTGTTGCCTTAACAATTGAAAAAGGTTTTGCAGATTTAGAATCGCTAAGCGGTATACCAGGAACAATAGGCGGAGCTCCAATTCAAAACATTGGCGCTTATGGCCATGAAGTAAGTGAAACAATCGCGCGGGTAAAAGCTTATGATCGCAAAAAGGGTGAAATAACTTCCTTTACTAATGAACAATGCCAATTTTCGTACCGCAACTCAGTTTTTAAATCAGAAGCTGGCCGGTATGTCATTTTGAATGTGACATTCCAGCTTAGAAAAGGTGAACAGTCACTGCCAATTACTTATGATGAATTAGCAAAGTTTTTGTCAATAACTATTGGCGATCGCGCTCCGGTAGTTGAGGTAAGGAAAGCGGTACTTCAATTGCGAGGCCGCAAAGGAATGCTGATTGACGCAGGTGATGTAAATTCAAATTCAGCAGGCTCATTCTTTGTAAATCCAATTTTAAATAAAGAGATGGCAGATAAGTTGCCGGCCAATGCTCCGCGCTGGCCACAAACAGATGGCAGGGTAAAAACCTCAGCAGCTTGGTTAATGGAACATGCCGGAGTCAATAAGGGAGAAAAATTAGCGGGTGCTCAAATCTCTAGTAAACATGTATTGGCATTAACAAATTCAGGTGATGCCACAGCTGGCGACATTGTTGAATTAGCGAAGATGGCCCGGGCAAAAGTGTTTGAAAAATTTGGAGTAAAGCTAGAGGCTGAGGTGCAGTTGGTAGGGCTAGATTTAAATTAAACTGCTTCACTTAATAATTTTTTAACCCGGCCAATTCCTTCCACAATATCTTCATCCCCTAGCGCGTATGAAAAACGCAAATAGCCTGATGGACCAAAAGCTTCACCAGGAACGGCTGCTACCTCAACCTCATCTAAAATTAATGTTGCAAGCTCTGCCGATGTTGTAGGTCGCTTACCGCGAATCTCTTTACCCAATACATTCTTAACTGATGGATAAACATAAAACGCACCGGTTGGAGTTGGGCAACTAACACCTGGAATCTCATTTAATAACTTAACAATCAACTTACGTCTGCGATCAAATGCCTCACCCATTTTATGAACAGCTGAAAGGTCACCGGTAAGGGCTGCAATTGCTGCTCGTTGAGAGACATTTGAAACATTTGAAGATAGGTGTGACTGCAGATTTGTAGCAGCCTTAATCAAATCTTTCGGACCAATCATCCAGCCTACGCGCCAACCAGTCATCGCATAGGTCTTAGCTACTCCATTAATAATTATGGTGCGATCGGCAAGCTCTGGTACTGCAACACAAATGCTTGGTGCTACCGCACCATCATATAGAAGGTGTTCATATATCTCATCGGTAATAACCCACAATCCTTTTTGGTATGCCCATTGGCCAATCTCTTTTACCTGCGCAGGTGAGTAAACCGAACCAGTTGGATTAGAGGGTGAACAAAAAAGCAATACCTTAGTCTTTGGCGTTAAGGCTTTTTCAAGTTGGGCTACCGATACTAAATAATTTTGTGATTCATCAGCAAATACCTCAACTGGTGTTCCACCGGCTAATTTGATGCATTCAGGGTAGGTGGTCCAATAAGGAGAGGGCAGTAGCACCTCATCACCTGGATCTAGCACAGATGCAAATGATTGATAGACAGATTGTTTTCCGCCGTTAGTAACTAATACCTGGTCAGCTGTAATTTCATAATTTGAATCTCGTTTAGTTTTTTTAACAATTGCATCACGTAACTCTGGTAATCCTGGCGTTGGTGTGTAGCGATGATTAGCTGGAAGTTTTGCAGCTTCAATTGCAGCGTTAACAATGTAATCTGGTGTTGGAAAATCTGGCTCACCTGCACCAAAACCAATTACGGGACGGCCAGCAGCTTTTAATGCTTTCGCTTTACCATCAACTGCAAGTGTTGCTGACTCTGCAATTGCCGCTATTCGTTTAGAAACTCTTGATTTTTCAGATGCACCCATGGGGGGTCAAGTCTGCCATCTACGCCTAAAACTGGCTTCATATTTATCTCAGTTTTACCTTTCTCCTTAACCCGCCTACAATTTCGCCCCCGGCGCTTGTATTAGGTCATGATTTTTCATGCCTTAATTCGGGACGAAGGGCAGTAGCTCAATTGGCTAGAGTTGCCGTCTCCAAAGCGGCCGGTTGGGGGTTCGAGTCCCTCCTGCCCTGCAAGTAATTGGTAAAAAGTTTTACAAGATAACGAGTGAAGGAATAGGTAGATGAGCGAAGAGATTGTCTCAACCGAAGAGCCGAAGAGCATCTTTGGTCGCGTTGGCCTGTTCTATCGCCAAGTTATCTCTGAGTTAAGCAAAGTTGTTTGGCCAACTCGAAAGCAGTTGACTACCTATACAGCTGTGGTCTTGGTATTCGTGGGATTTGTTATTTTAGTAGTTTCAATCTTTGATTTTATTTTAACCAAAGTTACTTTTTGGGTATTTGGCTAAGGCGAATAGGAAAATATGATGTCAATTGATACGCCAGCTAATCCACCAGTGGATGCATTTGAGGCAGCCCTGGCTGTAACTGAAACTGCTCCAATCGTTGAAGAGGTAATCGCACCAGTTATTGAAGATGTTGTTGAAGAAGCGGCAACTGAAGAAAATGATGAGAATGCAGAGTTTCGCGCCGCCCTACGAAATGCACCAGGTGAGTGGTTTGTTGTTCACTCCTACGCTGGGTATGAAAAGAAGGTAAAGGGAAATTTAGTAAACCGTATCCAATCTTTAAATATGGAGGATTTCATATTTCAGATTGAGGTTCCTGAGGAAGAGGTTCGTGAGCTTAAGAATGGCGCAATCAAGGTTGTAAAGCGCAATGTTTTCCCAGGATATGTATTGGTTCGTATGGAGTTAACCGATGAATCTTGGTCATGTGTTAGAAACACACCAGGAGTTACTGGCTTTGTTGGCAACGCTCATCATCCATCACCTCTTACCTTGGCTGAGGTTGAGAACATTCTTGCCCCACGTCCACTGAAGAAGGACGGCAAGATTGCAATGAAGGATATTGATTATGCAATTGGTGAATCAATCACTGTTATGGATGGTCCATTTGCAACTCTGCCAGCCACAATTTCAGAGATCATGCCAGAGCAGGCGAAGCTAAAGGTATTGGTTTCTATTTTCGGCCGCGAAACTCCAGTAGAGCTTTCATTCCACCAAGTTCAGAAGATTTAACTAGAAGAGAAAAGGAAAAAACATGGCACCGAAGAAGAAGGTAACCGCACTTATTAAGTTGCAGATTCAGGCTGGAGCTGCAACACCAGCACCACCAGTTGGTCCGGCTTTGGGTCAGCACGGTGTGAACATCATGGACTTTGTTAAGGCATACAACGCTGCAACTGAGAGCCAAAAGGGAAACATCATCCCAGTTGAGATCACAGTATTTGAAGATCGTTCATTTACATTTATTACTAAGACCCCACCAGCATCACGTTTGATACTAAAGGCTGCTGGCATTGAAAAGGGATCTTCAATCCCTCACAAAGATAAGGTTGCAAATCTAACTAAGTCACAGGTTGAAGATATCGCCAAGCAAAAGATGGTGGATCTAAATGCCAATGACCTAGAGATGGCATCTCGAATTATTGCCGGTACCGCTCGTTCGATGGGTATTACCGTCTCTAACTAAAAAGAAAAAAATGTGGGAGAACCTCGCTGGTTCGCAAACACCACAACCCCAATCTTGAAAACCCTTTCAAGATTAACTAAGAGGAGAAGAAATGAAGCGAAGTAAGAAATACAAGGCCGCTGCAGAAAAGATTAAATTAGATAATCTTTATATGCCGGGCGAGGCAATGAAGTTAGTTAAAGAGACTTCAACTGTTAAATATGATGCAACTGTTGATATTGCGCTGTTTCTAGGTGTGGATCCAAAGAAAGCAGATCAAGCAATTCGCTCCACAGTTAACCTGCCACATGGAACTGGTAAGACTGCCAGAGTTCTAGTTTTCGCAGGTGGCGAGCGAGCTGAAGAAGCGCGTGCTGCTGGTGCTGACATTGTTGGCGCAGATGAATTAATTGATGAGGTGGCTAAGGGCCGTCTTGATTACGACGCAGTAGTTTCAACACCTGAGTTAATGGGAAAGGTTGGCCGGCTTGGAAAGGTTCTTGGACCTCGTGGCTTAATGCCAAATCCAAAGACTGGAACTGTGACTACAAATGTTGCTAAAGCTGTAACTGATATTAAGGGTGGAAAGATTGAGTTCCGCGTTGATAAGAATTCAAACCTACACTTTGTAATTGGCAAGGTTTCATTTACCGCCGAGCAATTAGCAGAAAATTATGCTGCTGCAATTGAAGAGGTAATGCGAGCAAAGCCATCTTCATCTAAGGGCAGATTTATTAAGTCCGCTACCGTCTCTTCCACAATGAGCCCAGGCATCAAACTTGATACCTCAGTTGCTCGTGATGGTGGAGCCCAGATCCAATAAAGGAAGTAATTTTGACTTGGGTGGGCCGAAAGGCCTACCCTTGGCTTATTCAAGTCGGACTAAGAAATTAGTAAGGCTAGAAACCAAAGACTGCAGGTCTTTTAAAGTAAATCTTTAAAAGGTAATTGTTGAAAAACAACCCGCATAGGTGCCAACGATTACCTCGTGTGCATTTATGCGCCGAGGTTTTTCTTATTTAGAAAGGATGCCAAATGGCAACCCCAGAGAAGACAGCTGCTGTGGCAGAGATCGTTGAAGATTTCCGCACCGCAAATGCAACTGTGCTGACTGAGTACCGCGGTCTTTCCGTTGGTTTAATGAAGCAACTACGTAGATCACTTGGCGTAAAAAACAAGTATTCAGTAGTAAAGAACACCCTGACAAAAATTGCTGCAAAAGAGGCAGGCGTTGATTTAGATCCAGCATTACTTGCTGGCCCATCTGCTGTGGCATTTATTAAGGGTGATCCAATTGATGCTGCTAAAGCATTACGTGATTTTGCTAAAGAGAACCCACTTCTTGTAATTAAGGGTGGAATCTTTGATGGCAAGGCAGTAACAACTGCTGAGATTATGCAACTAGCTAATCTTGAATCTCGCGAGGTTCTACTAGCCAAGATCGCTGGTGCTATGAAGGCATCAATGTCTAAGGCAGCTAGAACATTTGACGCACTTCGAATCAAGATGGAGGCCGGTGCACCAGCACCAGTTGCCGCCGAGGTTGTAGCTGAAGTAAAGGCAGAGGCACCAGTTGCTGAAGTAGTTACCGAAGCACCAGTTGCACAGGATGCAACACCAGAGGTTGTCGCCGAAGCAGCACCTGCTGCTGAAAGCACAGAAAACTAAACCGACCCCCAACCCCCGTACTCATACCAAGAGTTGGAGTCGGGATTAGCAGAAAAGGAACGAAAAATGGCAAAGCTAAACACCGTAGATCTATTAGGTCAGTTCAAAGATATGTCTTTGGTTGAACTAACAGAGTTTGTTAAAGCATTTGAGACAGAGTTTGATGTAACAGCTGCTGCACCAGTTGCAGTTGCTGCTGCAGGTGGCGCCGCCGCCGGAGCTGCCGATGCTGCACAAGATGAGTTCACCATCATCCTTGAGGATGCTGGTTCTCAGAAGATTGCAGTTATCAAAGAGGTTCGCGCACTTAACTCCAGCCTGGGTCTAAAAGAGGCCAAGGATCTAGTTGATGCCACCCCAGCAACCATCATGGAGAAGGCTGATAAGGCAACCGCCGATAAGGCAAAGGCTGCATTTGAGGCTGCTGGCGCTAAGGTCACAATCAAGTAAGTACTTGAATTAGACAGAAGGGGCAGAGGTTAGATACTCTGCCCCTTCACAATTTTTAAAACCAAAAGGTCCTCGGCATATAGCGGCTATGACCTAGCGGTAGCCGTGTGTTTTAACGCAGTTAACTACTGGAGGAAACTTTGGCCGCTTCAAAAATTAAATCTCATGCTCCACGTCGTGTTTCATTCGCAAAGATTCGTGAACCTCTTGAGGTCCCAAATCTACTTTCTCTTCAATTAGAAAGTATTGATTGGCTACTAGGTAACGATGCATGGCGCGCTCGCCTAGCTGATGCTGAAAAATCGCATCGCGGTGAAGTGCCAAAACAATCTGGACTTGAAGAAATTTTTGAAGAGATCTCACCAATTGAAGATTTCCAAGGATCGATGTCACTTTCATTCCGTGAACATCGTTTTGAACCACCTAAGTACACAATCGCAGAGTGCAAAGAGCGCGACATTACTTATGCCGCTCCACTTTTCTTAACCGCTGAGTTCACCAATAACATCACTGGTGAAATCAAGTCACAAACTGTTTTCATGGGTGACTTCCCATTAATGACACCACGCGGAACTTTCGTAATCAACGGAACCGAGCGCGTAGTTGTTTCTCAATTAGTTCGCTCTCCTGGTGTTTATTTTGAGCGCACAATTGAAAAGACATCAGACAAAGATATTTTCACAACCAAAATTATTCCAAGCCGTGGCGCTTGGCTTGAGTTTGAAGTTGATAAGAAAGATATGGTCGGTGTTCGCATTGACCGCAAGCGCAAGCAATCCGTAACAGTATTTCTTAAAGCTCTTGGCTGGAGCAGTGCACAAATTCTTGAGCAATTTGGTGAGTTTGAATCCATCAAATTAACTTTAGAAAAAGATAATGTGGAGACTCAAGATGAGGCGTTGCTAGATATTTATCGCAAACTTCGTCCAGGTGAGCCACCAACTAAAGAGGCTGCACAAAACTTAATTGAAAACCTTTACTTCAATCCAAAGCGATATGACCTAGCAAAGGTTGGTCGATTCAAGGTAAATAAGAAGCTTGGTCTTGAGTTAGATCTAAACCGTGGTCTGTTAACTATTGAAGATATTGTCGGCACAATTAAATACCTAGTTGCACTACATCGCGGAGATGCGCTGATGGAGTACGGCAAAGAGGTACGTGTTGAGACTGATGACATCGACCATTTTGGTAACCGTCGCCTTCGAACCGTTGGTGAGTTAATTCAAAACCAGGTTCGCACCGGACTATCTCGTATGGAGCGAGTTGTGCGTGAGCGCATGACCACCCAAGATGTAGAAGCAATTACCCCACAAACATTGATCAATATTCGCCCAGTTGTGGCATCAATCAAAGAGTTCTTTGGTACATCACAACTTTCCCAGTTCATGGATCAAACAAATCCACTTTCAGGTATGACACACAAGCGTCGTCTATCCGCACTTGGACCTGGTGGTCTATCTCGTGAACGTGCTGGCTTTGAGGTTCGAGATGTTCACCCATCTCACTATGGTCGTATGTGTCCAATTGAAACTCCAGAAGGTCCAAACATTGGTTTGATTGGATCCTTAGCTACATATGCCCGTGTTACACCATTTGGTTTTATTGAAACTCCTTATCGCAAAGTTGTTGAGGGCAAGGTAACTGATCGAATTGATTACCTAACCGCTGATGAAGAGGATGAACACATTATTGCCCAGGCTAACGCCCCATTAACTGATGACAATCACTTTGTTGAGCCAAGAGTTTTGGTTCGCCGTCGTGGTGGTGAGGTTGAAAATATTCAAGCATCTGAGGTTGATTACATGGATGTTTCACCACGTCAGATGGTTTCTGTTGCAACTGCAATGATTCCATTCTTAGAACATGATGATGCTAACCGTGCGCTGATGGGTGCAAACATGATGCGCCAAGCGGTTCCTCTAGTAAGAGCTGAAGCACCACTAGTTGGAACTGGCATGGAGTTTCGCGCCGCAGTAGATGCTGGTGATGTATTACTTGCTCGCAAATCAGGTGTGGTAACTGAGGTTAACTCTGATCAGGTAATTGTTAAAAATGATGATGGTTCAACTGAAACCTACTTTGTTGAGAAGTTTGTGCGTTCAAACCAAGGCACTAGCCGAAATCAAAAGGTAGTTGTCTCAGTTGGCGAAAAAATTGAAACCGGCGCAGTAGTTGCAGATGGTGCAAGTACTGAGATGGGCGAAATGGCTCTAGGTAAAAACCTACTTGTGGCATTTATGTCATGGGAAGGTCATAACTATGAGGATGCGATCATTCTCTCCCAACGTCTAGTTCAAGATGATGTGCTTACCTCTATTCACATTGAAGAGTATGAAGTAGATGCTCGTGATACCAAGTTGGGTGCTGAGGAAATCACTCGTGATATTCCAAATGTTTCTGAAGAGGTATTAGCAGATCTTGATGAGCGCGGAATTATTCGCGTTGGCGCAGATGTTGTGCCAGGAGATATTTTGGTTGGAAAGGTAACACCTAAGGGTGAAACTGAATTAACCCCAGAGGAGCGTTTACTTCGCGCCATTTTTGGTGAGAAGGCACGTGAAGTTCGCGATACCTCTCTTAAGGTTCCACATGGTGAGTCTGGCAAGGTAATTGGCGTAAGCATTCAAGACTCAGAAGAGGGATTTGAATTAGCAGCTGGTGTTAACCAGGTGGTTCGTGTTTACGTTGCTCAAAAGCGCAAAATTCAAGATGGTGACAAACTTGCTGGCCGTCACGGCAACAAGGGTGTTATCTCAAAGATTTTGCCAGTTGAAGATATGCCTTTCTTAGAGGATGGCACACCAGTTGATGTTGTATTAAATCCACTTGGTGTTCCAGGACGTATGAATGTTGGTCAGGTATTAGAGACTCACCTAGGTTGGGTTGCTAAATCTGGTTGGAAGTTAGAAGGAAATGAGGAGTGGCAGAGCTCCTTGCGCGCAAATGGTTATGCCGAAGCACCAGCAAATACCAAGGTGGCAACACCAGTATTTGATGGCACTCGCGAAGAGGAGTTATCAGGACTACTCGGTTCAACTCTGCCAAATAAAGATGGCATGCGTTTAATTGGTGCAGATGGTAAAGCTCAATTATTTGATGGCCGCACTGGTGAGCCATACAAGCAACATATTTCAGTTGGTTATATGTATATCTTGAAGCTGCACCATTTAGTAGATGACAAGATCCATGCTCGTTCAACCGGTCCTTACTCAATGATTACGCAACAACCGTTGGGCGGAAAAGCACAATTTGGTGGACAGCGCTTTGGTGAGATGGAAGTTTGGGCGCTGGAAGCATATGGCGCTGCATACACACTCCAAGAGTTGTTAACTATTAAATCTGATGACGTCTTAGGACGTGTAAAGGTTTATGAGGCAATTGTTAAGGGTGAAAATATTCCAGAGCCAGGAATTCCTGAGTCATTCAAGGTACTGGTTAAGGAAATGCAATCACTTTGTTTAAATGTTGAAGTGCTCTCTTCAGAGGGTGTAGCGATTGAAATGCGCGACACTGATGAAGAGGTATTTAGGACCGCCGAGGAGTTAGGTATCAACTTATCCCGAGTTGAGCCAAGCTCTGTAGAAGAAGTGTGAGGAGAAGATAACCATGTTAGATGTTAACTTTTTTGATGAGTTAAGAATTGGTCTTGCCTCCACTGACAATATTCGTGAGTGGTCATTTGGTGAGGTTAAAAAGCCAGAGACAATTAACTACCGAACATTAAAGCCAGAAAAAGATGGTTTATTTGATGAGAAGATCTTCGGACCAACTCGTGACTGGGAATGTTATTGCGGTAAGTACAAGCGCGTACGGTTTAAGGGAATTATCTGCGAGCGGTGCGGAGTTGAGGTAACTCGCGCCAAGGTACGTCGTGAGCGGATGGGACATATTGAGTTAGCAGCTCCAGTAACTCACATCTGGTATTTCAAAGGTGTACCAAGCCGTCTTGGTTATTTACTAGATCTTGCGCCAAAGGATCTTGAAAAAGTAATTTACTTTGCTGCTTACATGATCACTGAGGTTGATACTGAGGCTCGTGCTGAAGATATGCCTACCTTGGAGAAGAAGTACGCATCAGATTACAAAAAGGTTGAATCTCGTCGCGATCTTGAATTAGATACCCGTACTAAGAAAATGGAATCTGATTTAGCAGATCTTGAAGATGAAGGCGCAAAGGCAGATGCTCGCCGTAAGGTGCGCGAAGCTGGTGAGCGCGAACTAAAGACAATTCGTGATCGCTCTCAAAAAGAGTTAGATCGTCTTGAAGCGGTTTGGAATCGTTTTAAGAATCTAAAGGTGCAAGATCTTGAAGGTGATGAGTCCTTATACCGTGAACTACGTGATCGTTACGGTGTTTACTTCAAGGGATCAATGGGTGCTCAAGCAATTCAATCTCGCTTAGAAACCTTTGATCTACAAACTGAATTTGATAAGTTAACTGAACTTTCTCAAACCGGTAAGGGTCAAAAGAAGACTCGCGCCATTAAGAGATTAAAGGTTGTTAACTCATTTTTAAATACTAGAAACAAGCCAGCATCTATGGTGCTTGATTGTGTTCCAGTTATTCCACCAGATCTTCGTCCAATGGTTCAACTAGATGGTGGCCGTTTTGCAACTAGCGATCTAAATGATCTATATCGCCGTGTTATTAACCGAAATAATCGTCTAAAGCGCCTAGCTGATTTAGGTGCTCCAGAAATTATTGTTAACAACGAAAAGCGTATGTTGCAAGAAGCAGTTGACTCATTATTTGATAACGGCCGTCGCGGTCGTCCAGTAACAGGTCCTGGCAACCGTCCACTTAAATCACTTTCTGACATGCTAAAGGGTAAGCAGGGACGATTCCGTCAAAACTTACTTGGAAAGCGCGTTGATTACTCTGGCCGTTCAGTAATTGTGGTTGGTCCGCAACTTAAATTGCACCAGTGTGGTCTGCCTAAGCAAATGGCACTTGAGTTATTCAAGCCATTCGTAATGAAGCGATTGGTTGATTTAAATCATGCGCAAAACATTAAATCTGCAAAGCGTATGGTTGAGCGTGCTCGTCCAGTAGTTTGGGATGTATTAGAAGAGGTAATTGCTGAGCATCCAGTACTACTAAACCGTGCACCAACTCTGCACCGTCTTGGTATTCAAGCATTTGAACCACAATTGGTTGAAGGAAAAGCTATTCAAATTCACCCATTAGTTTGTACTGCATTTAACGCAGACTTTGATGGTGATCAGATGGCTGTTCACTTACCTCTATCTGCTGAAGCACAAGCAGAGGCTCGCGTATTAATGCTTTCTAGCAACAATATTTTGTCTCCGGCATCAGGTCGTCCAATCACATCTCCTACTCAGGACATGGTGCTTGGTCTTTACTTCCTAACCTCACTTCGTGAGAAGCAATTAGGAGAGGGCAGAGCATTTTCTTCAATTGCAGAAGCGGTAATGGCATTTGATCAAGGCTCACTATCTCTACAAGCGAAGATCAAACTTCGTATTGATAAGAGTGGTGTGGCTGAGACTCGTGAGACCACATTAGGTCGTGCTTTATTTAATGAGGTACTACCTGCTGACTTCCCATTTGTTGATTACGATGTAACTAAGAAGCTACTTGGTTTAATTGTTGATAATTTGGCTGAAGGTTATGCCAAGGTCACAGTTGCACAAACCTTAGATGCTCTTAAATCACTTGGTTTCTACTGGGCAACCAGAGCTGGTGTAACTATTTCGATTAATGATGTTGTAACACCAGGTCGCAAACGCGAAATCTTGGAAGGTTACGAAACTAAGGCTGACAAGGTTCAATCACAGTATGAAAAGGGATTGATTACCGATGATGAGCGTCGCCAAGAGTTAATTGAGATCTGGACACTTGCTACCAATGAGGTTGCAAAGGAGATGGAAGATAACTTCCCTCGAACTAACCCAGTTTGGATGATGGTTTACTCAGGTGCACGTGGAAATATGATGCAGATCCGCCAAATTGCAGGTATGCGCGGACTTGTAGCTAACCCAAAGGGTGAAATTATTCCTCGTCCGATTAAATCTAACTTCCGTGAAGGACTTTCAGTTCTTGAGTACTTCATTTCAACTCACGGTGCTCGTAAAGGTTTGGCAGATACCGCACTTCGTACTGCTGACTCAGGTTACCTAACCCGTCGTCTTTGCGATGTTGCCCAAGATGTAATTATTCGTGAGGAAGATTGCGGAACTGATCGTGGTCTGACCCTAAAGATTGCCGCAAAGGATTCAACTGGCACATTAGTTCGTGATGACCATGTTGAAACATCTTTGTTTGGTCGAAACCTAGCTGAGGATATTTCAGCTTCCGGCAAGGTTATTTTGACTGCTGGCACAGATCTTGGTGATCGCAATATCGACACATTAGTTGCAGCAGGCGTTGAAGAGGTAAAGGTTCGCTCAGTTCTAACTTGCGATAGCAAGGTTGGACAGTGCGCAATGTGTTACGGACGTTCAATGGCCGCTGGCAAGATTGTTGATGTCGGCGAAGCAGTTGGAATTATTGCAGCTCAATCAATTGGTGAGCCAGGAACCCAGTTAACAATGCGTACCTTCCACACCGGTGGTGCTCAGTTACTTGGTGAAACTCAAATTACCCATGGTCTACCTCGTGTACAAGAGTTGTTTGAGGCTAGAACTCCAAAGGGTGTTGCGCCAATTGCAGAGGCTGCTGGAACAGTTTCATTCTTAGAAGATGCCAAGGGCAAGAAGATTGTGGTTACCCCAGAAGATGGTGGTGAAGCAGTTGCTTACCCAATTACCCGTCGTCAAAAACTTCTAGTAGAAGATGGGCAACGTGTTGGAGTTGGTCAACAATTAGTTGTTGGCGCAATTGATCCTAAGCAAGTACTTCGTATCTTGGGACCTCGTCAAACTCAGATTCACTTAGTAAGTGAAATTCAAGAGGTTTATCGTATGCAGGGTGTTTCTATCCACGATAAGCACATTGAAATTATCGTTCGCCAAATGTTAAAGCGCATCACAGTTCTTGAGCCAGGCGATACTGATTTACTACCAGGAGAGTTAGTTGAGCGCGGTCGCTTTGAAGAAGAGAACCGTCGCGTAGTTTCAACTGGTGGCAAAGCAGCCTCTGGTCGACCTGAGTTGATGGGTATTACTAAAGCCTCACTTGCAACTGAGTCATGGTTGTCAGCGGCTTCATTCCAGGAGACAACTCGTGTTCTAACGGATGCAGCGTTGTCTGAAAAGAGTGATCCACTCCTTGGTCTAAAGGAGAACGTAATCATCGGTAAATTGATCCCAGCTGGAACTGGACTTGCTCGTTATCGCAACGTTCGAGTTGAGCCAACTGAGGAAGCAAAGGCTGCAGTTTATGCGGCATATGATGAATTCGAGTTCACACCATTTGAGTCACAAGGATCAGGTGAAGCAGTTCGTTTGGATGAGTTCGAGGTTCGTTAAACAAATTAACTACGAAAGTGGCCGGCGCTAAATAATTGCGTCGGCCACTTCGCATTTAACGCTACTACTACCAACAGTTGGTACTTGTTCAGGAGTGATATTTGTTTGACCAGAGTAAATTGTTGATGGCCTTGGTGAAAAACTTAAGCCATCAGTTTTCCAAGCGATAATTTCTTTACCTGCTTTATCAAAGGCAATCAGATCACAACGATAACTTTGATCAGCCTTGATTCCTAAAATATTAAATTGTGAAAGAACGTAGTAACCAGTCTCTGGATCATGAATAGTTTTAGTCTTTACAACTTTAACCTGCGCTGGCGCGTACTTTGGCACCTTACTAACATAAGAACTTTTCTCGTAGATATATGTGTAGATCTCACTAATGTTTCCACAATCTGGTTCATTAGGATAAACACAATCCTGTGGGCCACTTACACTAAAAACATATGCTTGATCACTCCATTGCTCAACACCCCAATCGGGTGGTTCATTGGGATTAGCAACTACATTCCAAACACTTTTTTCCCAAAGAAAAAACACAACTGCATCAACTGGTTCACCTTTGGTTGGGGTGTAAAGAATCTTTGCCGATTGGATCGGTTTAAAGCCACCTGATCCAAAGGTCCAGCCAACTTGTTCCTCACTCATTTGCTCTAATCTCATTTGCGGGAACAGGTGAAGTGGTAATTTCATATCAAATGGAATAAGCCCTAAACCTTGGTTATAAAGCACTTTTTTGCAATCAGATATTGGCTTATAGGCATATCCCTCACCTAATAGCTCATCACCAGATTTAGCTAAAGTTATTTGTCGCTTTGATTCAACTCCTTCAGATTGGAAGGTGAAATCAATAGTTAATTGATTTGAATCTAACTTTGCGTTAAAAACACCGTAGGAGCTATCTTTTTCATAGTTTTGAAAAATTAGTTCACCAGTTAACTGATCAGCGGTGGGATCTTTTATTTGAAGTAGGGAGCTTGAGTCACCAACTATTGCGTGGTAGCAGTTTTGAAGTTTTGAGGTCGAGGGAAAAAACTTAGGTTGAAACAATCCAAATAAAAATGCAATTATTAAGATCGCAATCGGGATAAGAATATTTTTACGAGCCAACTTTCAACCTTTCAAAAATACCGTAAGAGCTCCAGCAACAAAGTGACAGATAAAGGCTGCTGCTGTCATGGCATGAAATAACTCATGAAAGCCAAACCAATTAATGGAAAAATTTGGTTTTTTGATTGCATAGATAACGCCACCTGCTGAGTACAAAACTCCACCAGTTAAAATCAAAACAAATATGGCTACGCCACCAGATTGTAAAAACTCTGGCAGATAAATTACTGCAGCCCAACCAAGTGCAATATAACCTGATACATAAAGCCAGCGGGGGGCTGAGAGCCAAAAAATTCTAAGTAGGGAGCTAAGCAGCGCCCCGGACCAAGCAACAATTAGTAAAGTCCGGGCTTGATTTGGTTCTAATAAATACACCGCAAATGGGGTGTAGGTGCCGGCGATTAAAATTGAGATATTTGAGTGATCGATTCTGCGCCAGATTGCTTTGTTTTTGTCATTCCAAGCAATGCGGTGATACAACGCGCTGCAAGTAAACAAGGTCACTGCAGTTAAGGTAAAAATCCCTAAGGTAATTCGCCCGCGAAGCTCATCTGCCAAGGTAATAAGCACCAATCCAGCTACCAGGCTGATTGGCGACATAACTAGATGGACAGTTCCACGTAGCTTTGGCTTTTTCATCTATTAACCATAGGTGGGGCAGGGGCAGTTGGTTCGGCGTGTCGCAACGGGAAGAATGGTGGGGGTAGGAGTAAAAGCACCGTTTTGACCGGGGCCCTCGCACTGGGCTACCCTTCCCGTCCTGCTCTTTTCTTATTAAGGGCTGCACTAAAACATGCAATTTCGATTGCATCGTATCTGCAAGGAATGGGCAACACGCCCGACCTCGTGGGTCGGGAAAGTGTGGTTAATAAGTGAGAAAAAAGTTTAGATAAATAATTTAAAAATTATTTATTAACTAACAAGTTATAGGAGATGCAGTGCCAACAATTCAGCAGCTGGTCCGAAAGGGTCGCGCCGAGAAGACAGATAAGACGAGCACACCTGCACTAAAAGGTAGCCCGCAACGTCGTGGCGTTTGCACACGTGTTTATACAACTACACCTAAGAAGCCAAACTCTGCGCTTCGTAAAGTTGCACGTGTACGTCTAACAAGTGGCATGGAAGTTACTGCATACATTCCTGGTGAAGGACATAACTTGCAAGAGCACTCAATCGTTTTAGTTCGTGGTGGCCGTGTTAAAGATCTACCTGGTGTTCGTTACAAAATTGTTCGTGGTTCCCTTGATACCCAAGGTGTTAAAGATCGTAAGCAATCACGTTCACGTTATGGTGCAAAGAAGGAGAAGAAGTAATGCCACGTAAAGGCCCGGTTGCAAAAGACCCAGTTGTTGCAGATCCTGTATACAGCTCTCCTGTCGTTACATCTTTAATTAATAAGATTTTGATGCATGGCAAGCGATCAACTGCTGAAGCTATTGTTTATGGTGCACTTGAGAGCTGCCGCGCAAAGACAAGTGGCGATCCAGTAATTGTTTTAAAGCGAGCATTAGATAACGTAAAGCCAACTGTTGAGGTTCGCTCCCGCCGTGTTGGTGGAGCTACTTACCAAGTACCAGTTGAGGTAAAGCCAGCTAGAGCATTAGCTCTTGGCCTTCGTTGGATTGTTGATAATTCAAGAGAGCGCCGTGAGAAGTCAATGGCTGAGCGATTAGGAAATGAATTAATTGATGCCAGCAATGGCTTAGGCGCAGCAGTTAAAAAGCGCGAAGACACCCACAAGATGGCTGAAGCAAACAAGGCGTTTGCTCACTATCGCTGGTAATAAAAGAGAAAACGGGAGAAGAGAAGAAAATGACAGTTGCAACCGCAATTGATCTAGCCAAGGTTCGCAATATTGGAATCATGGCTCACATTGACGCGGGTAAAACTACGACAACTGAGCGAATTCTTTTCTACACCGGAATCAATTACAAAATTGGTGAGGTTCATGAGGGCGCAGCCACTATGGACTGGATGGAGCAAGAGCAAGAGCGCGGTATCACTATTACATCTGCAGCAACTACCTGCCATTGGAAAGATCACATGATTAACATCATTGATACACCTGGCCACGTAGATTTCACTGTTGAGGTAGAGCGTTCTCTTCGAGTACTAGATGGCGCAGTTGCAGTATTTGATGGCGTTGCTGGTGTTGAGCCACAATCTGAAACAGTTTGGCGTCAGGCAGATCGTTACAACGTTCCTCGTATTTGTTTTGTTAACAAGCTAGATCGAACCGGTGCATCATTTGATCGCTGTGTAGATATGATCAAATCTCGTCTTAATGCCACACCATTAGTACTACAGATTCCAATTGGCGCCGAAGGTGATTTTTCTGGCCTTGTAGATTTAATTGCAATGAAGGCACTTGTTTGGCCGGGCGAGACTAAAAAGGGTGAAGATTATTTAATTGAAGAGATCCCAGCTAATTTAGTTGAGAAGGCAAAACAAGCTCGTCATGAATTACTAGAGACTCTTGCTGATTGCGATGACACAGTAATGGAGAAGTACCTAGAGGGTGCTGAGTTAACTGAAGAAGAGATTATTGCTGGAATCCGTCGCGCAACCCTTGCAGATAAGGCAACACCAGTTCTTACTGGTTCTGCATTTAAGAACAAGGGTGTGCAGCCAATGCTTGATGCGGTAAATCGTTACCTACCAAGCCCACTTGATGTAAAGGCAATTGTTGGACACAAACAAGGTGACCCAACTGTTGAGGTTGAGCGCCAACCAAAAAATGATGAGCCATTCTCAGCCCTTGCTTTTAAAATTATGCGAGATCCCCATCTAGGTAAATTAACCTTCGTTCGGATTTACTCCGGCTCATTATCAGCTGGAACTGCAGTACTTAACTCAACTAAAGATAGAAAAGAAAGAATTGGAAAGATCTATCAGATGCACGCTAACAAGCGTGAGGAGATGGAGTCAGCCGGCGCCGGAATGATTATTGCGGTTATGGGTCTTAAGGACACCACCACCGGTGAAACATTATGTGATGTTGATAAACCAGTAATTCTAGAATCAATGGATTTCCCAGCTCCAGTTATCTCAGTAGCAATTGAACCTAAGACCAAGGCAGATCAAGAAAAGCTTGGCGTTGCAATTCAATCATTAGCCGAAGAAGATCCAACCTTCCATGTTAAGTCAGATGAAGAAACCGGCCAGACAATTATTTCTGGAATGGGTGAGCTTCACTTAGAAATTTTGGTTGATCGTATGAAGCGCGAATTTAAAGTAGAGGCAAATGTTGGTAAGCCACAGGTGGCATACCGCGAGACACTTCGTAAAACTGTTTCTCGTTATGACTACACCCACAAGAAGCAATCTGGTGGTTCTGGACAGTTTGCAAAAATTCAGATTTCAGTAGAGCCACTTCCAACTGGTTCTGAAAATCCTTATGAATTCGTAAATAAGATCACTGGCGGTCGTATTCCTAAGGAGTACATCCCATCTGTTGATGATGGTTGCCAGGAAGCACTCGCTAGTGGACCACTTGCTGGTTATCCATTAGTTGATGTGAAAGTAACTCTTCTTGATGGCGCTTACCATGATGTTGACTCATCAGAGTTGGCCTTCAAGATTGCTGGAATCGCAGCATTTAAGGAAGCAGCAAAACTTGCTGGTCCTGTTCTGCTGGAACCAGTTATGTCGGTTGAAGTTATTACCCCTGAAGATTTCATGGGTGATGTCATCGGCGACATCAATAGTCGTCGTGGTCAAATCTTGGCCATGGATGAGCGGTCAGGTGCCCGGATTGTTAAGGCAACAGTGCCACTGTCAGAGATGTTCGGCTACGTCGGAGATCTTCGCAGCAGGACACAAGGTCGCGCGAGCTACAGCATGCAATTTGATTCGTATGCCGAAGTTCCACAAGCGGTATCGAAAGAAATCATTGCGAAGGTTCGCGGCGAGTAAAACCGCAACGACCAGAGCGAAAATCCGAAATAACTACTAACAGCTAAAACAGGAGGAAAAAGTGACAAAGGCGAAGTTCGAGCGGACCAAACCGCACGTAAACATCGGCACCATCGGTCACATTGACCACGGTAAGACAACTCTTACTGCGGCAATTTCCAAGGTGCTTCATGACAAGTTCCCGGATGTAAATCCGCTGATGAATTTTGATCAAATTGATAAGGCGCCAGAAGAGCGTCAACGCGGTATTACTATTTCTATCGCACACATTGAGTACCAAACAGAGAAGCGTCACTACGCACACGTTGACTGTCCAGGACACGCTGACTACATCAAGAACATGATCACTGGTGCAGCACAGATGGACGGCGCAATTTTGGTAGTAGCTGCAACTGATGGTCCAATGCCACAAACTAAGGAGCACGTACTACTTGCTCGTCAGGTAGGCGTTCCTTCAATCGTTGTTGCATTAAACAAGTCAGACATGGTTGATGATGCTGAAATTCTTGAGCTTGTTGAAATGGAAGTTCGTGAACTTCTAAACAAGTATGAGTTCCCAGGAGATACAACCCCAATCGTTCGCATCTCAGCACTTAAGGCACTAGAAGGTGACCAGAAGTGGGTAGATGCATTGCTTGAGTTGATGAATCAAGTTGATAACTTCATTCCACAACCAGAGCGTGAGACTGATAAGCCATTCCTAATGCCAGTAGAAGATGTATTCACAATTACTGGTCGCGGAACTGTTGTTACTGGTCGTATCGAGCGCGGAATTGTTAAGGTCAACGAAGAGGTTGAAATCGTTGGTATCCGCCCAGATGCACAAAAGACAATTGTTACTGGCGTTGAAATGTTCCGTAAGTTACTTGATGAGGGTCAGGCTGGCGAAAACGTTGGTCTACTTCTTCGTGGAACTAAGCGTGAAGATGTTGAGCGTGGTCAGGTTGTTTGTAAGCCTGGATCAATTACACCTCACACAGATTTCGAAGCCTCTGCATACATCCTTTCAAAGGATGAGGGTGGTCGTCACACACCATTCTTTAACAACTACCGTCCTCAGTTCTACTTCCGTACAACTGACGTAACTGGTGTTGTAACACTTCCTTCTGGTACTGAAATGGTTATGCCTGGCGATAACACCGCTATGACTGTAACTCTGATTCAGCCAGTTGCGATGGAAGAGGGACTTCGCTTTGCGATCCGTGAAGGTGGCCGCACCGTTGGTGCAGGTCGCGTAACAAAGATCGTTAAGTAAAAAAATAAGAATTATTTCTGGGCTGCTGAAATATGTGGCCCAGAAATAACTAAAAAGATTTACCTAGTAAAGAAGAAGGAGAAGCAAAATGGCCGGACAAAAGATCCGCATTAGGCTTAAGGCGTATGACCATGAGGTGATTGACACTTCAGCGAAGAAAATCGTTGAAACTGTTGAGCGCACTGGTGCTACCGTCGCAGGCCCTGTTCCGCTGCCTACTGAGAAAAACACTTACTGTGTTATTCGCTCTCCACACAAATATAAAGATAGCCGCGAGCACTTTGAGATGCGCACCCATAAGCGCCTAATCGACATCATCGATCCAACACCTAAAACTGTTGATTCATTGATGCGTCTTGATTTACCAGCTGGCGTTGACATTGAGATCAAGCTCTAAGGGAATATAAAAATGACAACTACGCAATCAAGATCATCTGCCATTAAAGGCATCTTGGGTACGAAGCTGGGCATGACTCAAGTTTTTGATTCCCAAAATAAAATTGTGCCAGTAACTGTAATTGAGGCAGGCCCATGTGTGGTCACTCAAATTCGTACGCTGGAAAAAGATGGCTACACCGCTGTGCAATTAGCATTTGGTGCGATTGAGCCACGTAAAATTTCAAAGCCACTTGCTGGACAGTTCGCAAAGGCTGGCGTAACACCAAGAGCAGATGTTGCTGAACTTCGCATCTCATCAACTGAGGGTTATTCAGTAGGACAAGAGTTAAAGGCAGATGTATTTGCAGCTGGTGAGATTGTTGATGCCACTGGTACATCAAAAGGTAAGGGAACTGCTGGTGTTATGAAGCGCCATGGTTTCTCCGGAATTGGTGCTGCGCACGGTGTTGATAAGAAACACCGTATGTCAGGATCTATTGGTAACCGAACTACGCCAGGACGTGTATTTAAGGGCAAGCGCATGATGGGCCGAATGGGTATTGACACTGTTACTACTCAAAATCTTTTGGTTCACTCAGTTGATGCTGCAACCAACAAGATATTAGTTCGTGGATCAGTACCAGGTGCAATTGGTGCCACAGTATTTATTCGCACAGCAGCAAAGATGACTGCAGCTGAAACTGTTAATACAAAGGTTGGTGCCTAATGTCATTGAAAATTGAAGTAAAAGATATTTCAGGTAAAGCAACTGGTTCAATTGATCTGCCAGCAGCAATATTTGATGTGCAGGCAAATGTGCCATTGATTCACCAAGTAGTAGTTGCACAATTAGCTGCAGCTAGAGCTGGAACTCATAAGACTAAAAATCGTGGTGAGGTTTCTGGTGGTGGAAAGAAGCCATTTAAACAAAAGGGAACAGGTCGTGCTCGTCAGGGTTCAACTCGTTCACCAAACCAACGTCATGGTGGAGTTGCACACGGTCCAGTACCTCGTAAGTATGACCAACGCACACCAAAGAAAATGATTGCAGCAGCGCTTAAGGGTGTTCTATCTGATCGCCAACGCGCATCTCGCATCCATGCAGTTAGTGGAATTGTGGAGGCAACTACAACTAAGGCTGCCATTACTGCAGTTCGCCAATTTTCTGATCGTAAGAATTTGTTAGTTGTCTTATCACGAACTGAGAATGCAGCTTGGCTTGCGCTTAGAAATCATGATGATCTACATCTAATCGTTAATGATCAATTAAATGCCTACGATGTTTTGGTCTCTGATGATGTGATCTTCTCAGAGGGAGCTCTTCGTGACTTTATTGCAGGTCCTGCAACTGGCAAAGGTGCAACAGCTGTTGCCCGCGAGAGTGAAGTAGGAGTATCTGCATGAAAAACTATCGCGATGTATTACTAGCACCAGTAGTTTCTGAGAAGTCTTACTCATTGCTAGATGGCAATAAGTACACATTCTTAGTAGCACCGGATGCCAACAAGACAGAGATCAAGATCGCTGTTGAGAAGGTATTTAATGTAAAGGTATTAAGTGTTAACACCATGAACCGTGAGGGTAAGCGCAAGCGAACTGCAATCGGTTTTGGAAAGCGTAAAGATACAAAGCGTGCGATTGTGCATGTGGCAGCCGGACAACGGATCGACATCTTTGGAGGACCAGTCTCCTAACGGGGGATTGGGACTTAATAAGGAATAGGGAGAAGATAAATGGCACTGCGTAATCTCAAGCCGACCACACCTGGTCAGCGCGGAGCAAGCGTTCCTGATTTTGAAGAGATCACTCGTCAAAAGCCAGAGAAATCTTTAGTTCGCCCAATTAATTCCAAGGGTGGCCGAAATGCAACTGGCCGAGTAACTATGCGCCATCAAGGTGGCGGACATAAGCGCGCCTATCGCTTAATTGATTTTGTTCGTAATGATAAAGATGGCATTCCAGCAAAGGTTGCCCAAATTGAATACGATCCAAACCGAACTGCAAATATTGCATTACTTCACTTTGCCGATGGCGAGAAGCGTTACATCATCGCACCAGATGGTTTAACTCAAGGTGCACCAATTGAAAATGGAGCATCTGCTGATATTAAGCCTGGCAATAACCTGCCACTTCGTAATATTCCAGTTGGAACAATGATTCATGCAATTGAGCTTCGCCCAGGTGGTGGCGCCAAGATTGGTCGCTCTGCTGGATCTGCAGTTCAGTTAGTTGCAAAGGATGGACCATACGCACAACTTCGTATGCCATCAGGTGAAATTAGAAATGTTGATGTTCGCTGCCGTGCCACTGTTGGCACAGTTGGAAATGCCGAGCAATCAAATAGAAATTATGGAAAAGCAGGACGCATGCGATGGAAGGGCAAGCGCCCATCTGTTCGTGGTGTAGTTATGAACCCAGTTGATCACCCACATGGTGGTGGTGAAGGTAAAACATCTGGTGGTCGTCACCCAGTTTCTCCTTGGGGTCTTCCTGAAAAGCGCACTCGCAAAAAGAAAGCTAGTGATTCATTAATTATCCGTCGACGCAAGTCCAATAAGAAGAGATAAGGGGGGATCTTAAGATGCCACGCAGTTTAAAGAAGGGTCCTTTCGTTGATCTTCATCTATCTAAAAAGGTAGCTGATCAAAATGAGAAGAACACTAAAAATGTTATTAAGACTTGGTCACGTCGCTCAATGATTACCCCAGACATGATTGGTCACACCATTGCTGTTCATGATGGCCGCAAGCATGTGCCAGTTTTTGTTACTGAAGCGATGATCGGTCACAAGCTTGGTGAGTTTTCACCAACTCGTACCTTCAAAGGTCACTCTCGTGCTGATGGAAAGGCGGTAGTAAGTGAGTAACATCGATACTACTTCCGCATTAATTTCACGGGCTGTGCTTCGTGATTTCCGTGCCACACCACAAAAAGCACGTCGAGTTGTAAATCTTGTTCGTGGCAAGCGCGCAGATGAAGCACTTAACATGATGAAGTTTGCTAACCAACCAGAGCTAGGCGCTGCAATTTATTCATTAATAGCTTCGGCTGTAGCTAACGCCAAGCAAAAGAATCCATCACTTCGTGATGCCTCTGAACTTTGGATTGTTGAAGCATTAGTTGATGAGGGCTTCACCATGAAGCGATACCGACCACGTGCGCAAGGCCGCGGCTTTGCAATTAACAAGAGATCATCTCAGGTAAGCCTGGTGCTATCTGATGATAAGAATCTTCGCGTAAATAAGAATTTAAAAGCTTCTCAGATGCAAAAGCCAAAGGCACAAAGAAAGCCAGCGGTTATTGCAGATGCACCAGCGCCAACTAAGGCAGCTGATTCATTACCTGATAAGCCAGTAGCAAAGAAGGCAGCCGCCAAGAAGGCAACTGCTAAAAAAGCACCAGCCAAAAAGGCTGCATCTAAAGGGAAGGCCGAGTAAATGGGTCAAAAAATAAATCCACACGGCTTCCGTCTTGGAATTACCACTGATTTCAAATCACGTTGGTATGCCGACAAACTTTACGGTGCCTATGTAAAAGAGGACATCCTGATTCGAAAGCTTATGGCTAAGAAGATGGAGAGAGCTGGCGTATCTAAAATTGAAATTGAGCGAACTCGTGAAAAGGTTCGAATTGATCTATTCACCGCACGTCCGGGAATTGTGATTGGTCGTCGTGGTCAAGAGGCAGACAAGCTTCGAATTGATCTAGAAAACCTAACTGGTAAGCAGGTTCAGTTAAATATTCTTGAGGTTAAAAATCCAGAAACTGATGCGCAATTAGTAGCACAAGGAATTGCTGAGCAATTAGCAGCTCGTGTTTCATTCCGTCGTGCGATGCGTAAGGGAATGCAAACTGCATTAAAGGCAGGAGCTGAAGGAATTCGAGTTCAATGTGGTGGTCGTTTGGGCGGAGCTGAAATGAGCCGTTCTGAGTTCTACCGTGAAGGAAGAGTTCCACTACATACACTGCGCGCTGATATTGATTACGGTTTTGCAGAGGCTCACACAACATTTGGTCGCCTGGGAGTTAAGGTTTGGATTTATAAGGGTGAGGTTATTGAATCTCGCGCCGAGCGTGCTGCTTCAGCTTTAGCTGCAGCAAAAGCGCCAAAGCCAAATCGTACAAACCGAGCTCCTCGTGCCCCACGTGGTGAGGTAACAACCACAACTGTTGCCGAGCGTGCTGCTGCAGCTGATTCTGCTGCAACACCAACTGAGAGCGGAGCTAACTAATGTTAATTCCACGTCGAGTTAAGCATCGTAAACAACACCATCCAAAGCGTGCTGGAAAATCAAAGGGCGGAACTGCTGTTGCCTTTGGTGATTACGGCGTGCA
>Ga0207939_1000134_pt1 | contig 26503 bp, 27 predicted proteins | sample LakMenEpi02Jun12_FD_150663 | JGI IMG/M metagenome (GOLD analysis project Ga0207939, IMG submission 150663) | Freshwater microbial communities from Lake Mendota, WI - 02JUN2012 deep hole epilimnion (SPAdes) | ecosystem: Environmental > Aquatic > Freshwater > Lentic | place: Lake Mendota, Madison... | reverse complement strand
AGTGGCTCGGCCTCGATCCTGAAGGTGCGAGGCAACGGGAGCTGCCCGTGGGCTGCCTGCGGCTGGGGATGGCGGGACTCACAGCGCTGGTGGTGGTGAGTGCCACTGCAGCGGTGGGACTGGCGCTGGTGATGGCCCTGATCTGCGCCCCCAGCCTGGCGGCTCTAGCGGGTGCCAACAGCCTGAGGCAGGCGCTGCGCCGAGCGGCCCTGATCGGGCTGGTCGTGAGCCTCGTGGGGTGCGTGCTGGCCGTGGGCCTCAACCTTCCCCCTGGCCCGCTGATGGCCAGTTGTTGCCTACCTCTGCTGTTGCGACGCACACTACTCATGGGGTGAGGCTCCGCGAACGCCCCACCAACAGCAACAGGAATCCCCGGCGTTCGTGCCGTCGTTCTGACCTGCAGGAGGTATTGCAGGCTGAGGCCATGAAGGAGCCCTCTAACCCCCTGGAACTGATCTCGGCTGCGCCCGGCGCCCCCCCCCCTCTGAAAGCTCTGCAGCGGCTGGGTGCTCGCGATGGGTTGCTGGGGCTGGCTTCAGCGCAGGAGCTTTCCGGCCTGCGAGAGGCCGTGGGCCATGGCCATCCGGAGTGGATGGCCATGGCACCGGCCCTGGCGCTGGGCAGCGGGGGGAGCATGGGCCGTCGGCGCTGGTGCCTGCAGCCCCTGGCCCACCTGGAGGCCTCTGCCGCAGCCACCGGCAGCTGGCTGCGGGAGTTGGGCATCGATCCCAGTCGGGCCCTGGTGGTGAATCCCCTGCCCTGGCACCACGTGAGTGGGCTGATGCCCTGGCTGCGCTCCCAGTGCTGGGGGGCAGAGCACCACTGGCTCCCCCCCGCCCAGCTGCGGCACCTGGAGGCGCTGCCCCTTCCTTCCCCCTCAGGCGGGGCGGCCCTTCTTTCTCTGGTGCCAACCCAGCTGCACCGGCTCCTGGCCAAGCCTGTTGGCGTGCGCTGGCTTCGGGAGTTTGCGGTGATCTGGGTGGGAGGGGCCCCCCTGGCGGAGGCGGACGCGGTGCGCAGCCGTGAGCTGGGGCTGCGGCTGGCCCCCTGCTACGGCAGCACGGAAACGGGATCCATGGTGGCAGCCCTGGCTCCGGAGGCCTTTCTGGAGGGCCGGAGAGGCTGCGGCCTGCCCCTGCCCCATGCGGAGCTGAAGATTGCCCCAGGTTCCGGTGCCGTGGAGGTGCGGACCTCCAGCCTCAGCCCAGGCCATCTGGAGGGGGGGAGGCTCCTGCCCCTGGAGCGCAACACCGCTGGCTGGTGGCGCACGGGGGATGGCGGCAGGCTGGATCCAGGAGGGCTCACCTTGCTGGGACGGCTGGATGGGGCCTTCAACAGCGGCGGGGAAACCGTTTTCCCCGAGCAGGTGGAGCAGGCCCTGAAGGCGCTCGCTGCCCAGCGGGGGCTGCCGCTTCAGGCGCTGCTGCTGCTGGCCCGGCCGGATCTGGAGTGGGGCCAACGGCTCGTGGCGCTCGTGCGGGGACAGGAGAAGAGTGATGGTGAAGAGCTTCTTGCCGCCCTCAGGGCCCTGGCCACAGGGCTGCCCCCCGCCCAGCGCCCCCGGGAGTGGCGCCTCTGTCTCCAGCTGGCGCCCAATGCCCTGGGGAAATGGGAGCGTTCACGCTGGCACGACTGGCTCTCAGCCCAGGACCAGCCCTCAGGCCAGGGCTGAGAGGTGGTGGGCGCGGCAGAGCCGCACAAAGGACCGCACCCGGTCCGGATCCTTTTCCCCAGCAGCGTTCTCCACGCCAGAATTCACATCCACACCTGCGGGGCGAACGGCGGCCAGGGCCGAGGCCAGGTTGGCCGGCCTCAGCCCCCCGGCCAGGATCACGGGCTTGCCGCAGGCCTCCACGATGCGGCGGCTGATGCTCCAGTCGTGGGTTTGGCCCGTGCCGCCGATGCGATCAGCCGTGCGGGAATCCAGGAGCAGGGCATCCACCAGGGGCTCCAGGGCCGCCGCCTCGGCGATCGCGTTCTCGTTCACCACATGGATGGCCTGGATCAGCTTGGTGCCGGGCAGGGCCGTTCGGAGGTCTTGGATCTCGCCGGCGGGAAGAGCGTCGTGCAGCTGGAGGGTGGTGGGCCTCACCCGCAGGGCCAAGGCAACGATGGGGGCTGCCTCCTGCAGATGGGTCACCATCACGCTGCTCACGAAGGGTGGCAGGGCCGCGACGAGCTCAGCGGCCCGCTGGGGGGACACCTCATCCTCCGTGCGATGGCGCGCGCCGAGGATGAACCCCACCCCATCGACGCCGGCAGAGAGCACCACCTGCAGATCGGCGAAACAGCGCACCCCGCAGATCTTCACCCGCATGGGCTCAGGCCCGGCCCCATCGTGGTCCAGGGCGATAAGGGCCAAAGATGACGAAAAAAATAGAACCAGACGTTAACGGCCCGTTGGGCCCCAGCAAGGGCCATCGCAACTTCAGAGCGGCCGCACACCCTCCGCCAAGCCGGAGGCCTCCAGCCAGCGTGTGATGAGTTCAGGAAGGGGGCAGCGCCTGCGATCCTCTGGGCTGAGGGCCCGATGGCGGGTGCGGCCGCGGGCCACCGCTTCCCCCGAACGGGTGAAGGTGTAGAGCACGTCAAAGCAGCCGGGATCCACCAGCTCCGGGCGAAGGGCAATGGCCAGGGGGTCGCCAACACAAAGGGGGCGGAGAAAATCGGCACTGCAGTGCACGATCGGCAGGGCCGGCGCCCCCATCTCCAGGGAGGGGCCAGGGAAGATCTGGGCCGGGGGAAGGCCAAAACGCTCGAGGCTTTCTTCGTAGGCCTCGTGGCACCAACGCAGCAGGTGGTGGAAGTGCATCACACCGGCGGCATCGGTTTCGCCAAACCGCACGGTGCGGCAGAGGAGCAACCAGCTGGAGGGATCCATGGGCAGGGGCTCAATGCGGCTTGAGGGGCCGATGCTGACAGGCTGCGCTAGATCAGCCGAAGGGCCAGCCGGCCGACCCAGTAGGCCAGGAGTGCCAACGTCAGGGTGGCCACCAGAGCGGGATGGTGCCGTGGCGATGGCCAGGCCCTGAGCCAGCGCGGCAGCACGCGCCGCTGGCGGATCGCCAGCAGCGACCAGGCCACAAGCCCAACGGCCACAAGCGGACCGAAGGCATGGGCCTGCACGGAGCCCACCAAATCACCCTTCAGGGCCAGGCTGGTGGCGCGGGTGAGAAAGCAGGTGGGGCAGGGGATACCGGTGAGGGCCCGCAGGGGACAGGACCAGCCCGGCAGAAAGGCGTGCAAACCCTTCCACCACAGGTAGCCCGTCAGAGCTGCAGGGAACAGGAACCCGCTCTGCTGGATGCGACGCAGAAAGCGGTTCAGTGCTGGGGCCGAATCAGCGATCCACCGAACCCATGATCACGTCAATCGAACCCAGGATGGCCATGATGTCGGCCACCTTGGCCCCCTTGAGGATGTGGGGGAGGATCTGGAGGTTGTTGAGATCAGCCGCCCGGATCTTGAAGCGCCAGGGGGTGACGTCGTCATTCCCTTGGATGAACACGCCAATTTCCCCCTTGCCCGATTCCAGACGGGTGTAGAGCTCGCCGGAGGGAATCTTGAAGGTGGGAGCCACTTTTTTGGCGATGTATTGATAGTCGAAACCGTAGGCGTCGCTCTGCTTGCCTTCCGCCATCCGCTTGGCCTCCAGGTTTTCCGTGGGGCCGCCAGGGATCATCTGGATCGCCTGCTGGAGGATCTTGAGGGATTGGCGCATCTCCTGCAGGCGCACCCGGTAGCGGGCGTAGCAATCGCCCTCCTTTTCCCAGGCGATCGACCAATCGAAATCGTCGTAACACTCGTAGTGATCCACCTTGCGCAGATCCCAGGGCACGCCTGAGGCGCGCAGCATGGGGCCCGACAGGCTCCAGTTGATGGCCTGGTCCCGGCTGATGGTGCCGAGGCCTTCGATGCGGCGGCGGAAGATGGGGTTGTTGGTGATCAGCTTTTCGTATTCATCGATCTTGGGGCCAAACCAATCGCAGAAGTCCTGGCATTTTTCGAGCCAGCCATAGGGCAGATCCACCGCCACACCACCGATGCGGAAGTAGTTGTTGTTGATCAGCCGCTGACCCGTGGCGGCCTCCCAGAGGTCGTAGATCATCTCCCGCTCCCGGAAGATGTAGAAGAAGGGCGTCTGGGCGCCCACATCCGCCAGGAAGGGACCCAGCCAGAGCAGGTGGTTGGCGATGCGGTTGAGCTCCAGCATCAACACCCGGATGTAGCTCGCCCGCTTGGGCACCTGGATATCGGCCAAGCGCTCGGGGGCGTTCACCACGATGGCCTCGTAAAACATGCCCGCCGCATAGTCCATGCGGCTCACGTAGGGCACGTACATGATGCTGGTGCGGTTTTCGGCGATCTTCTCCATGCCGCGATGGAGATAGCCGATCACCGGCTCGCAATCCACCACATCCTCCCCATCGAGCGTGACCACCAGCCGCAACACCCCGTGCATCGAGGGGTGGTGGGGGCCGAAATTCACCACCATCGGCTCGGTGCGTGTTTCCAGCTGGGTCATGGGGGATGGGCCGGTACCGAGTTGGGGGGATTCTATGGAGGACCTGGCTCAAGCGGGCTCGCCCTGGTCGGCCTGAAGAATCTGGATTTCGATCACCAGGCTGGTTTTACCCTTCCTGCTTGAGCCAGCCCTGGAAAGCGTTCAGCTCGCCGCGCACCAATGGCCAGAGGGCGAGGGCAAGGGTGCGCAGCCGCTCCACGGGCTCTGGTTGGAGCTCGTAGGCATACAGATGCCGCACCAGGTGGCGGAAGCGCAGCAACTCCTGCAACGAAGCGATGGAGGCTTCACGAAGCACGGCGGGCCTGTCCTCCGTGGGCTGGCCCATGCGTTCAAGGAGTCGCCGATGCCAATCTCCTCCGTCGGGCGTGCCGCCATTGAGCACCCGGCTGATCTGCAGGAAGCAACGCTCGATGCCGGTGTAAAAACTCTGCAGGCGCAGGGCTGCAGCGTCGATCCGCAGCCGATCGCCCACCACCTCTCCCAGTGCTCCCAGGCTGTCCACCAGGGCATCGAGCTTGCGTTCCTCCACGGCCAGATCCAGGGCCAGATCACGCAGTTGCCGGGGAGAAGGCGCCACCATCGCTTCAAGGAAGGGCCATGGCCTGCTGCCGCAGGCGTTCGTGCCAGTGGGGAGGCAGATCTTCCCAGCGCGCCAGGTCGATGGCGATGCCCTCCTGGCCGGCGTTGGCCAGGGATTGATCCACCACACGCTCCACAAGGCCCAAGGCCTCCAGCTGGGCAGCGGCGGGCAGCCCCTCCAGCACCAGATCCAGATCGGAGTGGCGCCGAAAGGAGCTGGCCTCCAGCGCCGAACCAAACAACCACACCCCCTGCAGCAGAGGCCAACGCTCCCTCAGGGCTTCCGCAGCAAGGCCCGCTGCGACCAGCAGCTGTTGGCGCCGTTCCTCCACAGCCCCCTGCTCCTGGGCCCAGCGTCGCTGCAAGTGCTGGTGATGGAGATCGACGGAACCCATGGGAAAACGTTAAGGGAGTGCGCCAGCTGCTGGATGTTCAGAGGTGCTGTTTTGCAGCGTCACCGCCCTGGGGCTCTTGCCATCGCCCGTGGCTGGCGGCTGGTGCGTTTTGGTAGGGGGTTTGGGCGGTTTGAGCCCTCGCTGTGGCTCCTCCCCTAAGCCCCTCGCTCAGGGGCCACATCATGTTGGTCATCGATAGGCATGCTGCGTAGAGCGATGGATGCGTCCATGGAGCGTCTTGGCAAGGCTGAATGAACATGCTCAGCCCCGCCCCTTTTTCCCACCAGAGCGTGCTTGCAGCTGAGGTGGTGGAGGCCTTTGCGGCCTTGCCGCCGGCGCCGGATGGGAGCCCGCCGCGGCTGATCGACTGCACCCTGGGCGGCGGCGGCCACAGCGCCCTGCTGCTGGAGGCCCACCCCAACCTGGAGGTGATCGGCCTGGATCAAGATCCCACCGCCCGGACCGCCGCCGCTGAGCGGTTGGCGCCCTGGGGGGAGCGGCTGCGGATCGTGGCCACCAACTTCGCCGGCTACAGGCCGGAGCTGCCGGTGCAGGGGGTGCTGGCGGATCTGGGGGTGAGCAGCCCCCAGCTGGATGGAGGTGAGCGGGGCTTCAGTTTTCGGGTGGAGGGGCCGATCGACATGCGCATGAACCCGGAAGCGGGGGAAACGGCCGCAGCCGTGCTCGATCGGTTGGAGGAGGGGGAGTTGGCGGATCTGCTCTATGGGCTTGGCGAAGAGCGCCTCTCCCGCCGCATTGCCCGGCGCCTAGTGGCGGAGCGGGCCAGCCGCCCCTGGGGAGAACGCAATACTGCAGAGCTGGCCTACGCCATTGCCGGCTGCTACCCCGCCAAAGCTCGCCATGGCCGGATCCATCCAGCCACCCGCAGCTTCCAGGCCCTGCGCATCGCCGTGAACGACGAACTGGGCGCTCTGGAGCGGCTGTTAAAGCAAGCTCCAGACTGGCTGACGCCAGGCGGACTGCTGGCGATCATCAGCTTCCATTCCCTCGAGGATCGGCGGGTGAAGCAGGCCTTCCTGGAGGATCCCCGGCTCGAGCGGCTCACCCGAAAGCCCATCAGCGCCGGAGAAGAGGAGGTGGAGGCCAATCCCCGCAGTCGCTCAGCGAAGCTGCGGCTGGCGCGGCGGGTGTGAAGGCCCGTCCTCCGGATCCACCGGCAAGCCCCGGGCCCCCAGGGCCAGCCGGCGAGCGAGGAGCAGCAGGGGATAGAGCCTGCGAGCCCGCCCCCCATCGGCCATCAATGGCGCCAACACCTGCAGCAGCGCGGCGCTGGGAGTCATGCGGGCGCAGAGCCAGGTGATGGCCTCAGCCCCATGCCACACCTGATTGCCAGCGATCACCATGGCCCCATCCCGCAGGTGGTAGCCCCTTCGGGCCAGGGCCCGCCGCAGCTCCGTGTCGGTGCGGCCATCCCGGATCACCAGGCCCGGGATACCGCTGCGGAGTTCGCTCAGCTCAGCAAAGTGGCGGCAAAACGGGCAACCGCCGTCAAACACCAACATCGGAGGGGGCCCTGGATCGTCGCTGCCCCCCACCGGCGTTCTCTGCCCCTCCATGACGGACTGCCCCTTTGCCCTGCCGCTCCAGCCTGGCGCAACCGCCCCGGAGCTGCGGGACCGGGCGAAGGGATCGATCTGTCGTGTCCGTGCCAGTCTCAAGCCCCACCGGCCCTGTGCCCCATGCCCACCCCGCCCGGGATCGCCGGCCACGAGCAAGCCACCCTGGGCTTGGTGCAGCATGCCAGCCCCGTCTTCCTCCCCCACACCAACCTGAAGCTGGAGACGATCCAGTCGGCCTTTGCCTGTGCGCTGCACATGCACCAACCCACGATCCCGGCGGGCCACGAGGGGGCCCTGATCTCCCACCTGCAATACATGGAGGAGCACAGCGGCGAGGGCGACAACCACAACGCCCCCGCCTTCGCCGAGTGCTACCGCCGCATGGGAACGATCATCCCCCAGCTGATTGAGGAGGGCTGCAATCCGCGGATCATGCTGGATTACTCCGGTAATTTGCTCTGGGGATTCCAGCAGATGGGCCGGGACGACATCCTCGAGCCCCTGAAGCGCCTGGCCTGCGACCCCCGCTATCAGCCCCATGTGGAGTGGCTGGGCACCCTGTGGAGCCATGCCGTGGTGCCCTCCACCCCCATCCCCGACCTGAAGCTGCAGATGGTGGCCTGGCAACAGCATTTCGCCGAAATCTTCGGTCCGGAGGCCCTGCAACGGGTGAAGGGCTTTTCCCCGCCGGAGATGCACCTGCCCAACCATCCCGACACCCTTTATGAATATGTGAAAGCACTCCGGGAATGTGGCTACCGCTGGTTGCTGGTGCAGGAGCACAGCGTGGAGCAAACGGATGGCTCCCCCCTCCGCCAGGAGCAGAAGGTGATCCCCAACCAGCTGGTGGCGCGCAATTCCCAGGGGGAAACGGCCACGATCCTGGCGTTGATCAAAACCCAGGGCTCCGACACCAAATTGGTGGGGCAGATGCAGCCCTATTACGAAGCCCTGGGGCTGGGGAAGCAGCAGGTGGGCGGAAGGATGGTGCCTTCCTTGGTGACCCAGATTGCCGATGGGGAAAACGGCGGAGTGATGATGAACGAATTCCCCCCGGCCTTTGTTCAGGCCCACCACAAGATCGGCGCCCAGGGGGGAGGCACCACAGGAACGGTGGCGATCAATGGCACGGAATACCTGGAGCTGCTGGAGGCCGCCGGGGTGCAAGCCAGCGATTACCCCACTATCCAGGCCGTGCACCAACACAAGGTGTGGCAAAAGGTGGGCAGCCAGCCCACCCCTGAGGCCACCGCCGCGGCCATCGCAGCGGCCATCGCCGACTTAGAGGCCAGCGATCCCCACTTCTCCATGGAAGGAGCCTCCTGGACCAACAACCTCAGCTGGGTGGAGGGCTACGGCAACGTGCTCGAACCCATGAACCAGCTGAGTGCCCACTTCCACCAGGTGTTCGACCCCCTGGTGGCGCTGGATCCCGCCATTACCCAATCACCCCGCTATCAAGACGCCCTGCTCCACCTGTTGCTCCTGGAAACCAGCTGCTTCCGCTACTGGGGGCAGGGCCGCTGGACCGACTACGCCCGGGAGATCCACCGGAGGGGGGAGGCGGCCATCGCCGATGGAACCGCCTTACTCCCGACCTAATCCACCCCCAGCCCCCCTCAGCTCCACCCAGGCCCGCAGCACCTCCGCCACCGACCAGGCTTGGGCGATGCATCCCCGGGGCCCATGGGGCGCGTCGCCATCGAAGATCTCGCTGATGCTGCCCACGCCAGCTGTGTCCAGGTGGGGGCCCACCGCCTCCAGCAGCCGCAGAGCCCCCTTCGGGTCTCCATGCACCCGGGCATGGGCCAGGGCATAGGGGCCCAGCCACCAGCCCCACACCGTGCCCTGGTGGTAGGCCCGATCCCGCTCCACGGGACCGCCGCCGTAGTGGCCCTGGTAGGCGGGGTGGCGGGGATCGAGGCTGCGCAAGCCCACTGGAGTGAGCAACTGCTGGCCGCACACTGTCACCACCTTCCGGGCTTGCGGCCCTGAGAGCAACCCATCCGTCAGCGCCACCGCCAGGAGCTGGTTGGGCCGCAACGCCTCCTCAGGGCTGCCATCAGGCCCATCCAGCACGTCAAAGCAGAAGCCAGTGGCTTCATTCCAAAACCTCTGAAATCCCCGCTGGGCTTCTTCCGCCAGGGCCCCATAGCCCTCGCTCCGTTCCCCGCAAAGCTCGGCAAAGTAGGCCATGGTGCGCAGGGCACAACACCACAGGGCGTTCACCTCCACCGGCTTGCCGATGCGGGGGGTGATCACCTCTCCATTCACCTTCGCATCCATCCAGGTGAGCTGCAGGCCCTCCTCTCCTGCCCGCAGCAGGCCATCGACCGGATCGCGGCAGATGCCGTGGCGCGTGCCCTGGCAGTGGGCCTTAATGATCTCCTGCAGCTTCGGGAACAGCTCCAAGATCAAGGCGTCATCCGCCGTGGCCTGGTGGTATTGGCGAAGGGCTTCGAAATACCACAGGGTGGCGTCAACCGTGTTGTAGTCGCCCTCCCCCAACGTCTCCCTCTCTTCCGGAAAACGGTTGGGCAGCATGCCCTGGCTGACGAACCGGCCATAGGTGCGCAGGATCTGGGCGGCGATGGGGGCACGGCCCATCACCAGGGTGAGGCCCGGCAGGCTGATCATGGTGTCGCGTCCCCAGTCGCCAAACCAGGGGTAACCCGCCAGAACCGTCTGGCCGTCTTGCCGCGCCACCACGAACTGATCGGCCGCCAGCACCAGCTGGGCCACCCAGGGCGGCGCCGCCTCCGCCAGCCCTGGCTGGGCCTCCCGCCACCGATCCAACAGCACGGCGTCGTGGGCGCGGCGCTCCTGCAGGGCCCGCTCCCCATCCAGCAGGGGCTCGCTCACGGTGCTGGCCACCACGGTGAGGGTGGGCTGCTCCGCACTCAGGCACACCCGGATCCGGGCGGCCCGCAGATGGTCGTCCCGGCTGGGCAGACCCCGCTCCGCCTCCGCCGGCAGGGCAAAGCCCCCGCACCACTCTCCGGGGCTCGCCAGCGTGGTGGAGCCCCGATCGCTCAGCACCACAAAGGGCGGCGCCCCCGTTCCCTGTGGCGCCATGCGAACGCCATGGGGCACGGCTTGAAGGGAGATCTCCGGACGGGGGATGCCCCCGTGGTGAGAGCGGCTGTTCACCAGGGCCGTGAGGGAGAGCTGCACGGGCTGGCTGGCCTGCAGCAGCCGATAGAGCACGGTGGTGGTGTGGGCGCCGCTCTGCATCCAGAGGCGTTTCTCCAGCAGGGCATCGCCCAGGGCGTAGCGCCAGGTGGGCACGGTGCCCTCCAGGGCAAAGGACACCATCCAGGCGTGGCCCAGGGGAACGGAACGCCCACCCACCTCCACCTCCTCCTCCAGGGCGGCCACCAGGAGGGTGCGCTCACAGGGATCGGCGGGAGCCCGAAGGGCCGCCACCAGCAGGCCGTGGTAAGCCCTGGTGCGTGTTCCAGCCACGGTGCCGCTGCCATAGCTGCCCAGCCCGTTGGTGATCAACCACTCCCGCTCCTCGGCCCTGGCCAGATCCCCCGTGATCTCACTGCCGAAGCTGATCGCTTGCCCCAGGCCCATCACCATCTCCAACCTTCCCCAGTCACAGAGCCCCATCTGATCTATACCTGGAGACAGTCCCCTTTCTGCTGCGATGACTTCCTCTGCCCCTCCCATCGACATCGGCATCCCCGCAACGCAGCGGCAGACCATTGCCGAGGGCTTGGGGCGCGTGTTGGCCGATAGCACCGTGCTCTACAGCAAAACCCACGGTTTCCACTGGAACGTGACGGGCCCGATGTTCAACACGCTCCACCTGATGTTCATGGAGCAATACACCGAGCTCTGGACCGCCCTCGACAGCATCGCCGAGCGCATCCGCTCATTGGGCTTCCCCGCCCCCTACGGAGCAGGCGCCATCTCCGGCCTGGCCTCGATTGCCGAAAGCCAGGGCCAACCCGCCGCCCTGGACATGGTGCGGGAGCTGGTGGGGGGCCATGAGGCGGTGGCCCGAACGATCCGCGCGGTGTTTCGCCTGGCGGAGGAGGCCAACGACCAGCCCACGGCCGATCTGCTCACCCAGCGGCTGCAGATTCACGAAAAAACGGCCTGGATGCTGCGCAGCCTGCTGGAGGGCTGAGCCGGGCTTAGCGCCAGCCGTTGGCCTGCATCAGGGCAACGGCCTCCCGGTTGCGGGCCCCCATGGCCTGAATGGAAACGCCGTCGTCGGTGAACTCCCCCCAGCTGTTGAGGATGGCGTTCCCGCCAAACCCCTTGAGGGGAAACTCGTTGTTGGCGGCGGCATACCCCTTGCCACCACTGGATGATGCAAGAAATTCGATCAGCTGGGTGGCCGCCGCGGCCTTTTTGGAGCTTCGGGTCACCCCGGCGCCAGTGACATTCACATGGGCTGGGGTGGGGAACACCACCTTTACGTTGGCTGCCAGGGTTTTGTCCGCCGCACCGCTCTCCCCCGCCAGCATCCTGGCCACGTAGTAAGAGTTCACCACCCCAACGGCACACTCGCCCTTGGCCACCGCCCGGGCCAGGGGCACATCAGCAGTGAAGAAAGGTTGGCCCGGAGTGCGGTTGGCCACCATGCCCTGGATCCAATCCCGGGTGGCTCCCTCGCCCCGCAGGATGAGCTGGTCAGCCACCAGCGACTGGTTGTAAACACTCCGACTGTCGCGCAGGCAGAGCTGTCCTTTGAGGGCTGGTTTGGCCAGATCGGCGTAGGTGCGGATCGTGGCGGGATCCACCTGTTTCGGGTTAACGATCACCACCCGCACCCGGCGGGTCAGGGCGGTCCAGCGGTTCTGGGGATCGCGGAGATTGGCGGGCACATCCCGTTGCAGAGCCTCCGAGCGCACCGGCTGAAAGAGTCCCATCCGAGCCGCCTTCTCGAGCCGGGCCGCATCCACGAGCACCAGCACATCGGCCGGGCTCTTGGCGCCTTCCTGGCGCAAACGCTCAATGAGGGCATCATCCTTGCCCTCCAGCAGCTTCACGCGGATGCCGGTGCGGGCGGTGAACTGCTTGTAAAGAGCCTGGTCGCTGTTGTAGTGGCGGCCGGAGTAGACGCCGATTTCCGTAGCCTGGGCCTGGGAGAACCCCCGCACCAGGGCCACCACGGCTGCCGCAGCGAGGAGCCCGAAACCAACCAGGAGCGGGGGGGACAGGGGAGATGGGGATCGGGTCACAGTGGTCTGAGAACGGCTGGCGAGGCCAGATGCAGCCCAGGGTAGAAACCAGCCTGGGAGAGGGCTTGGGCAAATGCTGCCCAGCGACGTGACATTTGTTACCCATTACAGCTGCAATTGAGAATCGCTTGCAAAAGTCAGCCTCGATCTTCTACGTTGCGAACCATTCGCAAGACGGTCGTGTTGGCTCAGGCCACCCATCGCTCCTCCTCCGCCCCTGGGATTCCCATCCAGCTCCAGGCGGGCCAATCCGTGCTTCTTGACCCAGGACTGCGCCCCACCGGCGCCTGCCTCGAGGTGCTTGAGGGCATCGCACGGGTCTATTGCCCCTGTGAAGAAACCGAGGGCATGACCATCGCCTTCCTCCAGGCCGGCGACCAACTGCGCACAGACCGTCTCTGCAGCGAAGGGGTGTGCGTGGAGGCCCTCACCCCCCTGAGCTTCTGCCGCCATGGCCTCAGCGAGGAAGGAATGGGGTTCGACGCGGTGAACGAATGGACATTGCAACTCCTGCGGATCCGCCATCTAGGCAACGCTGAAACCAGGCTGCAGGCCCTGCTCGCTTTGCTGGTGCGCCGACTGGGCCGGCGCTGCGGGCCCTGGTGCGATCTCCCCTTCCGGCTCACCCACGAACGCATCGCCGAACTGATCGGCACCACCCGGGTCACCACCACCCGCCTCCTCTCACGCTTCCGCAACGCCAACCTGCTGCTCGTGCCCGCCGGTGAAGCCGGACTGCGTCTGGCGCCCTCCCTGGTGGAATCGGCGCCCCTGGCCGAGGGCTAGCGCTTCGCGGCCCGCAGGACCCCTCCAGCAGCGATCAGCACCAGCAGGGGAACCTCGCCCGCCACCAGATAGGGGGTGAGGCGCCAGCTAGCCGGCACGGAGAACAGCCCCGTGTCCGGACGCCCCGGGGGAAGGGCTGCCGCCACCCGCCCTGAGGAATCCACCAGCAGGCTGGGGCCCGTGTTGGCCGCACTCACCAACCACCGGCCGTTTTCCAGGGCGCGTATCTGGGCCAGAGCCTGGAACTGGCTCTGCAGGGCCAGGGGATAGGGGTCGAGATTGGCCGTGGCCAGCAACCACCTGGCCCCCCTGCGGCTGGCCTCCGCCAAAGCCTGGCCATCGGCAATCTCGTAGCAGATCGCCACACCGATCGCCCCCCCCGGGCGGGGCAACAGGCGGGAAGGGGCGCCCCCCTCAATGCCCCCCACGGCGGAAAGGCCACTCCAGCGGAAGAGCGGGGCCAACGGCACCCACTCCCCAAGGGGCACCACCCGGTGCTTATCCACCCAACTCGAAGGCAGGGTGGCCTGGGGAGAAAAGCGCAGCACGGCACTGTGCACGCTGGCCCCACTCCGGCGGAACCCCCCACTGAGCACCTCCACCGGAGCGGGACCGGGCAGGGGCTGGCCCAGCGCCAGGGCCCCCTCAGGAAGCAACACCGTGGCGCCGCTGGGCCGGGCTTCCGCCATGGCCGAGGCGAGCAGGCGCAGGAGGCGCTCCTGCTGGGCGGGGAGGAATTTCTCGCGGGTGGGAATGGCCGGCTGCACCACCAACACCTTCTCCGGAACCGAGGGAGTGGGGTCGCCTGGCTGAATCTGGGCCGCCTGAGCCGCCTCGGGCTCCCGGGCCGCTCCACCCGCCCCATGCACCAACACCAGCGCCATGAGCAGGAGCAGCCCCCCGCGCCACTGCCAGCTGCGGGCCACCCTCCAGACGCCCCACCCCAGGAGCACCTGCACGGCCGCCACCCCCCCGGCCCCCACCAGGGCCGCCAGGCCCGCTAGCCAGGGATCCCCAGGCAAGGGGGAGGCGCCAAGGCCGATCCAGAACAGGGGGCCCTTGGCCAGCAGCACCTCACTTCCCCCCCACAGCCCTGCGGCCAGGAGAGCCGTGCTCAGCCGCCCGGGTTCCAGCCGGCGCACGAGGGCCGCCCAGGCCGCCACCAGAGCGCCCCCAAGGGCAGCGCACAGCAGCCAAAGCAACAGACAGAGGGGCAGGCTCAGGGGCAAGGGCACCCCTACCCAGTCGAGGGGGTGCAAGGCGGGCAACCAGCGATGGCTGATCAGCACGGCCCCCAACCCCCACAGCCCCCCGCAGGCCACCCCTTGCGGAGAACCGGCCAAGGCCCAGAGCAGCCCCAGACAGGGCCAGAGCAGCCAGGGCCAGCCCAGGGGAGGCAGGGACAGGCCCGCCAGGGTGCCGGCAGCCAGCGCCAGGAGCAGCCTCAGGCGCCGGTCATTCCCCATGGTCATGACCCCGTGGCGTTGCCATTCTCGGAACGGCTCCTATCCAAACCAACCCCACCATGGACCAGGGCAACCTGTTACAGATGCTCCTCCTGCGGGGCCTCGGCACCACCACCCTGGTGGCCGACCGCCTCCGCTATGTCACCCAGGAATGGGTTCAGAGCGGGAGGCTGGACCCCAACCATGCCTCTGCCCTTGTGGACGATGTGCTCAAGGCCGTGCGCGGCGAAACACCGGAGGTGGAGCAGCAGGCCGAGCGCCAGCTCGAGCGCAACCGGGACCAGCTTCTCCAAGACCTGGGTCTGGCCCGGCAACGGGAACTGGATGAACTGCGGGGACGCATCGATCGCCTGGAAAGCCAGTTGCGCCAGGCCCAGAACAGGGGCGACTGGACCGACGGGCTGAGCTGAGCCCAGCCCTGGCAGAATCCAATCAACTGCACAGGCGTTGTGGGCCCACGTATGCGCGACATTCTGATCAGCGTTGGCGTTTGCCTCGCTTGCCTCACGGTGGCGATCATCAGCCAGTTGGTGAACCCTTCTTTGGTGGAGGCTGCGCCTCCCGAAGCCACCACGCTGGCCGCGGCAGCTTCCGCCACCCTCGACAGGGCCGTGCCCGGAGCCGGCCCATCCTCCGCGGCCCGCTCCGTGGTGACCTCCCCTCTGGAACTGGACCCCGACGACGCCAACCCTTTTCTCTTTGCGATGGCTCCCATGGATGACCCCAAAATCGCCCAAGCCAATGCCCTTGGGGGCGAAATCGCTGCTCCCAAGCCGCGCATCACCGCCAGTGGCCTGGAGATCACCGATCTGGTAGTGGGTGAGGGGGACGAGGCCAAAGCCGGTCAAACGGTGAGCGTCAACTACCGCGGCACCTTGACCAACGGCAAGGAATTCGACAGCAGCTACGGCCGGGGCCCCTTCAGTTTTCCGCTGGGAGCGGGCCGGGTGATCAAGGGCTGGGATGAGGGCGTGGCCGGCATGCGGGTGGGAGGAAAGCGCAAGCTCGTGATCCCCTCCGATCTGGCCTATGGCTCCCGCGGAGCGGGTGGGGTGATCCCCCCGGATGCCACCCTCCTCTTTGAGGTGGAGCTGCTGAAGGTGGGCAACTGACAGGTGGGATTCGATCGTTAAGATGCCCCAGCCGTCCGGTCTGTCCGGGCCCTCACCTGCACGCTTCCCTTTCCATGGCGCACCAGCTGCCCGCCCTGCCCTACGGCCTCGATGCGCTCGAGCCCCACATCTCCCGCTCCACCCTCGAGTTTCACCACGGCAAGCACCACGCGGCCTACGTCACCAACCTGAACAACCTGGTGGCTGGCACCGACCTCGAAGGCAAATCCCTCGACGAAACAATCCTTGCGGTGTCCGGTGATGCCAGCAAAGCCGGCGTCTTCAACAATGCCGCCCAGGTGTGGAACCACACCTTTTACTGGCAGGGCATGAAGCCTGGCGGCGGTGGCGCTCCCACCGGTGCTCTGGCCGCCAGGATCGACGCCGATTTCGGTGGCTTCGATGCGTTCAAGGAGCAGTTCAAGACCGCTGGTGCCACCCAGTTCGGCAGTGGCTGGGCCTGGTTGGTGCTCGACAACGGCGCTCTGAAGATCACCAAGACCGGCAACGCCGACCTGCCCCTGGCCCATGGGCAGAAGGCCCTCCTCACCATGGATGTGTGGGAGCACGCCTACTACCTCGACTACCAGAACCGCCGGCCGGATTACATCAGCACCTTCCTCGACAAGCTGGTGAACTGGGACTTCGTGGCCGCCAACCTGGCCGCCGCCTGAGTTTTCCTTGTCTGGTCCCCAGCTCCCCTGGCGTTTCGGCCCCCTGGTCCGGAACGCCATTTTTGTTTGGTCCCACCCTTAGGGCTCTCCGATGTTTGTTCTCAGCAAGCTGCTTCCCCTGCTCGTGCTTCCGCTGGGGCTTGCCCTGCTGCTCCTGGGGTGGGCCCTGGCCCGGCGACGCTGGGCTCAGGTGAAGGCAGCCTTCGCCCTGCTCTGGCTTTTGGCCACTCCCCTCATCGGCCAGGGGCTCTGGCGGCTGATGGAGCGGCCCTGGCAGCCCCTGCGGCCCCAGGCCATGCCGAACGCCGCTGCCATTGTGGTGCTGGGCGGCGGGCGCCATCCCGCCCCGGGCCAGCTGCGCCGCACGGAGTGGGTGGATGCGGATCGCTTCTTCGGAGGGCTGGAGCTCTTCCAGGCGGGCAAAGCCCCCCTGCTGTTGTTCACGGGTGGGGCCATCAGCCTGGAGCGGGACGTGCCCACGGAAGGGGATGTGCACCGCCAGCAGGCCCTCGCCCTGGGCCTGCCAGCCCAGGCCCTCGCCGTCACCCCCTATGTGCGCAACACGGCGGAGGAAGCTGAGGCCGTGGCCGCCAAGCTGCCCAAGGGAAGCCGGGTGCTGCTGGTCACTTCAGCCTTCCATATGGCCCGGGCCAGGGCCCTGTTTGCCCGCCAGGGGCTGGTGGTGGTGCCCTATCCGGTCGACTTCCAGGCGCGGGGGAACTGGGCTGGCTCCGTTCTCAAGGACTTTCGCTACTGGTTCCCCTCTGCTGAGGGGCTGGAGGACAGCAGCCGGGCCCTGCGGGAAGCCCTGGGCCGACTCATCAGCCGAAGCTAGGAGCCTTTCTCGGCCTCCCCCACCAGCACGGCTTCCGGGGGAATCCACATGGCATCCCCAAAGGAAAAGAAGCGATACCCCAGGCGAATGGCCTCCCCGTAGAGGGCCAGGAGCCGCTCCCGGCCGATCAGGGCACTGACGAGCAGCAGCAGGGAACTCTTGGGCAGATGGAAATTGGTGAGGAGGCCCTGCACCACCTGGAACCGGAAGCCCGGTTGGATCACCAGATTCACCGGCCCCCGATAGGGCCGCAGCTGCCCGCCATGGAGCGCGGCCACCCCCTCCAGGCTGCGCACGCTGGTGGTGCCCACCGCCACCACCCGCCCCCCTCGCAGACGCGCCGCCTCCACGGCCGCCACCAGCTCCTGCGTCACCTCCACCCACTCGCTGTGCAACTCCAGTCCTTCCAGCCGTTCCTGCTCCAGGGGCCGGAAGGTGCCCAGCCCCACGTGCAGCGTCACCGTGGCCCGCAGCACACCCCTCTCCTGGAGGCGCTGCAGGAGGGCATCGCTGAGATGCAATCCAGCGGTGGGGGCGGCGACGGCGCCGGGTTGGGCGGCATAGCGCGTTTGGTAGCGATCGCCCTCCACCCCTTCCGTCCCGTGGATGTAGGGAGGCAGGGGGATGGATCCATAGCGCTGAAGGAAGGGCTCGAGGCTGGGGGCATCCCCCAGGCCCGGCGGGAAGCGAACCACCCGCCCCCCGGATTCGGCGTGGGTGCCCACCACCTGGAGTGGCACGGGTGGATCGTCCTGGCCCTCCGGGGGCTCCAGCTCCAGCACCTCCCCAAGCTTCACCCGCCTGGCCGGCTTGAGCAGGCAAAGCCAATCGGACCCCTCCCCTTGGGGCCAGGGCTCCAGCACCAACACCTCCACGGCCCCGCCGCTCGGCCGCCGAGCCCGCAGCCGTGCCTGCAACACCCGGGTGTCGTTCACCACCATCAGATCTCCCGGCCGGAGCTCCTCCGCCCAGTCCCACACCTGGCGGTGGCGGGCTCCCTCGCCAGGCCCCACGACCAGCAGCCGGGCACTATGGCGGGGCTCTACCGGCCGCTGGGCGATGGCCTCCGGAGGCAGGGGGTAGTCGTAGCTGGAGAGCAGCCAGTCCTCTGGGGAGGTCATGGTTCTGCTGGCCGGTTCAGAGGGCCAGGGTCTCAGGGTTGGTTTCGATCAGCTGGGCCAGCTCCTGCAGGAAGGCTGCCGCATGGGCGCCGTAGATCACCCGGTGGTCGCAGGTGAGGTTCACCTGCATCTGGCGGCCCACACGGATGGAACCATCCTTCCCGGCGATCACCGCAGGCCGGGACGCAGCCACCGCCAGGATCGCCCCTGAGCCGGGCGGCAGGATGGCATCAAAGCGATCCACACCAAACATGCCCAGATTGGAGAGGGTGATGGTGCCCGTGCTGTATTCCTCGGGTTTGAGCTGCTTGCTGCGGGCCCGGCTCACGAGATCGGCCCAGGTGCGGGAGAGGCTATAGAGATCGGTGCGATCGGCCTGGGCGAGCACGGGGGTGATAAGGCCTCCGTCTTCCATGGCCACCGCCACCGCCACATTCACCGCTGCGGGATAGGCCATGCCGGCCTCGCTGTAGGCCGCATTCATCTGCGGATGGCGGGCCACGGCGACCGCCACGGCCTTCGCCAGCAGGGCCGTCATCGTGACGCCCTTACCCTTCACCTGCTTGTAGAAGGCATCCAGCTTGTCGGTGGTGATGGTGTAGCCCACGTGGAAGCAGGGCACCGAGAGGCTGGCCACCATGTTGCGGTTCACCGCCTGCTGCAGGGTGTTGAAAGCAGCGGTTTCCCCGGGCCTGCCGAAGGCTTCACCGGCCGGGGCCGCTGCCGGAGCCGAACTGCCATTTCCCCCCGCAGCCAGCTGGGCAGGAGCCGAACCCTCAGACACCCGGGGCAGGCTCACCGGCTGGCCAGCGGCTCGCTCCACATCTTCCGCCTGAATGCGGCCATGGGGACCACTGCCCCGCAGCCCCACCAGTTGCACGCCCAGTTGGGACGCCAGTTTCTTCGCCCGGGGGGTGGCCACCACGCGCCCATCGGCGACGGCAGGGGCCGCCTGCGCCACCACGGCAGGGGCCGGCAGGGCAGGCGCCACGGGGGCGGCCACCGGCGCGTGCACCACCGGTGCAGCGGGGGGTGGGACCGCCGCAGGAGCCGCAGGAGCTGGAGCCGCAGCGGCCTTGGCCTGGGCCTGGGCCTGCACATCGGCAATCTCGGCCTCGCTCTCGGCGATCAGGCCAATGGTGTCGCCCACGGGAGCAGTGCCGCCGGCTTCCACCAGCACCACGGCCAGGTAGCCCTCCTGGAACGACTCCACATCCATGTCCGCCTTGTCGGACTCCACCACGAGCACGGATTCCCCGCGCTCCACCCGGTCACCGGGTTTCTTCAGCCACTGCACGATCTTGCCCTCGGTCATGGTGGAACTGAGGGCGGGCATGAAGATGTCGTGGGTGGCCACTGGTCGTGCTGCCGCGCAGGAACAGCGATCCTACGCAGCACCCTGCACCGGGTCTGTGCGCAACGACTCAGGACTCAGCCGATTCCCTCCAGGGCTTCCACCACCCCATCCCGCACCAGCACGGAGGCCTGCATCTTCTGCACCAGGTTGTCGCCGAGGCGCACCTCCGTCAGGCTCTCCAGCTGCCCCTGGTCGACCACCTGCTCAAACTCCAGCTGACGCACCTGCTGCTGCTGCTCAAGCACCTGGCGTTTCTGCTCCTCCAGTTCGGCCCGCTTAGCCCCCACCTGCTGCTGGATGGAACCCACCTGCTCCTGCACCCGGGGATCCAAAGGGTTGAGGCTTTGGCTGCGCACCTCATTGATCACCCGCTGCCCCTCCTGCTCCAACTGGGCCAACTGCCCATCCAGGTTGCTCAGGGCATTGCTGAGTTCACGCTCCGCATCTTCCTTCCAGCGCGGCGTCACCACGGCCCGGATGGTGATGGCACGTTTGATCGTGAAAGACTCGGCCATGGCAGCAAGAAGGATCAGAGAAGGGATCAGCCCTCACCGTAGAGGGAGGCGATCGCTGCGGCATCCCTGGCGGCGATGCGATCCCGGCGCTGCTTGAGGGTCTGGGTCAGCAGCCCGTTCTCCATGGTGAAGGGCTCCACCAGGGCCACCCCGCCCAGACGCTCATCGGGCCGGGATCCGGGCCGGGCAGCCAGCAGCCGGTTGCATTCCCTCCCGAGGGCTTTGGCCAGGGCTGGATCCAGACGGATCACGCTGCCCTCCGCTGAGAGGGCTGGCTCCGGAAGGCCCTGGCTGCGGGCCCATTGCAGCAACGGTTCCGCCTTGGGCACCAGCAGGGCCCCGAGCTGCTTGCGGTCCTGCCCCACGAGCATCACCTGCTCGAACAGGGGACATTCCACCAGGGCCTCCTCCAGGGGACCGGGCTCAATGTTCTCCCCACTGCTGAGCACGATGGTGTCCTTCGCACGGCCCGTGAGCACCAGGCAGCCATCGGGCAGGAGCCGGCCCAGATCGCCGGTGTCGAACCAACCCTCCCCATCCAGCACCTTGGCGGTGGCCTCCGGTTTCAGGTGATACCCCCCCATCACCTGGGGCCCCTGGGCCAAGACGAGCCCGGGCTCCCCGATGCGCAGGGTGGCCCGACTCTCGGTGTGCACGATCTTGAGGGCCGTCCCCGGCAGGGGCTGGCCCGCACTGCCCCGCCGGTTGCACCAGGGGCGGCGGCAGGCAAGCACGGGGCTGGTTTCCGTGAGGCCATACCCCACCAGCAGCTCGATGCCGATGGCTTCAAAGAAGCCATCCACATGGATCGCCAGGGCCCCACCTCCACTGATGGCGGTGCGCAACTCCCCCCCCACCAATTGCTGACGCACCTTGGGCCAGAGGGCCTTGGCGGCCAGGGCGTGGAGGGGAGCTCGCAGCAGGGCTTCCCCGGCCGCCTTCAGGCGACGGGGGGCGGGCTCGGGCGCCAGAGTGAGATCGAGGGCCGTGCGACGGGCGCGATGGAAGGCCCGGCTGTTGGCCAGGGCGCTGCCCAGCAGGCGCTGCCGGGATGCTGGCATGGCCGCGAGCGCATCCTCGAAACCCGAGAGCAGGGCCTCCCAGAGGCGGGGCACACTGATCAGGTATTGGGGCTTCACCTTCTGCAGATCGGCCTTGAGGTGGCGCAGGCTGGTGTAGGTCTGCCGGCACCCGCAGGACAGCAAGAAGTATTCGGCGGTGCGCTCATAGGCGTGCCAGATGGGCAGCACACTCAGCACCCGATCGCCGGGGGAGGGGGCCACGGCCACGCCCAGGGTGCGGAGCTGGTGGAGAAGGTTGCCGTGGCTGAGGGGCACGCCCTTGGGCTGGCCCGTGGTGCCGGAGGTGTAAAGGAGCGTAGCCAAGCGGGCCTCCCCCCCCACGGGAAGGGGCGGGATGGGAGAGGTCGGTCCGAGCCCCTGCAGGCCATCCCAATCCAGGCTGGGCTGGCCTCCCTCCAGGGCGGCCGGAGGACCCTCCAACACCAGCACGAAGCGGAGCCGTTGCAGCTGCTCAGGGGCCAGATCCAGCTTGCGGAAGAGGGCGGCAGATTCCACCACCAGGGCCACGGCACCGCAGTCTTGAAGGATGTAACGCAGTTCTTCCGGGGGGGCAGCACTGCCCCGCACCGCATCAGCGGCCCCCGCCCGCATCAGCCCCTGGTCGGTGACCATCCAGCGGGGGCTGTTCTCCGCAAAGAGCGCCACCACATCCCCAGGGCACACCCCGAGGGCGGCAAAGGCCCCAGCCGCCCGCTCGATGGCCTCCCCCAGCTCCCGGTAGGTGAGGAGCATCGGGGGCGTGACATGGCTGTCTTCCAGGGCCACGGCGTCCCCATGACGACGGGCCAGCACGGGCCAGAGCTGCTCCAACCCCTCCACCCCGGGCCATGGATCCCGACGAACCAGGGCCGCCCGATCCCCGTCGGAGCCCGTCCAGTGGATCTCAGCAGGGACAACAGACATGGACGGAACAGCTCGGCCCGCCCATGGTTACAGCCCATCCAGGGATTCGGTGGGCTCGGGTGGACGCAGCTCCAGGCCAAACTCCTGGCGGAAGGCCTCCAGCAGCAGGGGGCGCACCGTATCGGCGTTCAGGCCAGGCCGCCACTGGCTGAGACGGCCCACGGGGCGATCCACCAACCCGCAGGGGACGATGGCGGCAAAGGTGTCCAGGCCACAGCACACATTCAGGGCCAGGCCGTGCTGGCTGATCCAACGTTTGGCTCCCACCCCGATCGCCGCCACCTTGGCTCCCTCAAGCCACACCCCGGTGAGCCCCTCCAGGCGCTCGCCCCTCAGATCCAGGGCCGCCAGGGTGCGGATCACCACCCCTTCCAGGGCCCGGAGATAGGTGTGCAGATCGGCCCCGTGCCGCTGGAGCTGGAGCACGGGGTAGAGCACCAGCTGGCCCGGCAGATGGTGGGTCACCTCCCCGCCCCGATCAATCCGGAACAGCGGCAGGGGCGGGGAGGAGGGATCAAAGCGCAGATGGGCTTCGCTGGCGCCGCGACCCAGGGTGTAGCAGGGTTCGTGCTCCAGCAGCAGAGCGGCTTCGGGACCCGCCGGATCCCTCAGCAGCCGCTGCTGCAGCTCCTGTTGCCAGGCCCAGGCGCGGGGAAAAAACACCGGCCCGCTGGGTTCAAAAAGAATTGCGCTGCCCTTGGGTGCCATGGCTCAGTCTCACTACTGTGACAACAACCCACCCCGTGGGCCGATCCAAACCGGACGCACGCCACCGCCATGAAACTTCTGATTCACGGTCGCAACCTGGACATCACTCCCGCCATTCGCGAGTACACCGAAACAAAGCTCTCGCGCGCCATCAACCATTTTGAAGATTTGGTGAAGGAGGCCGATGTGCATCTTTCGGTCGCCCGCAATCCGCGGGTTCCCCAGCAGACGGCGGAAGTGACGATGTTCGCCAATGGGGTGGTGATCCGAGCCCAGGAGCGCAGTGAAAATCTCTACGCCAGCATCGACATGGTGGCCAGCAAACTGGCCCGCCAGCTCAATCGCCATAAAGATCGCCTGCAGGAACGTCTGCAAGGACCGGTGCATCGCTCGGCCGCCGCGGAAGAGGCCGGGGCCGCCAACCTTCCCCAACCGGGCCACCCCCTCACCGAGGGACTTGAACCCAACCTCCCCCATCGGGGGGTGCGGCGTAAGTACTACAACATGGCACCGATGACGCTGGATGAAGCCCTGCACCAGCTGGAGATCATCGACCACGACTTCTACGTGTTCCGGGATTCGGACAGCCAGCAGATTCAGGTGGTGTATCGCCGCAATCATGGTGGCTTCGGCGTGATTCAGGCCAAGGACGCATGAGGGATGAGTTTCCCGATCTGCCGCCTCTCATCGACCACGCCCTGCTGGATCCCCACCATGGACTGGAGGCCCTGAGGAGCTGCTGCGACGAGGCCACCCACTACGGCTTTGCCGGGGTGTGTGTGGCCTCCCGCTGGGTGGGCGCCGCACGGGAGCGGCTGGGGCCTCGCAACAAGGTGAGGGTAGTGGCAGTGATCGGTTTCCCCTTTGGCGCCATCCCGCCTGCCGTCAAGCGGGCTGAGGCGGAAGCCGCCCTGGAGAGCGGTGCGGATGAACTCGATGTGGTGCCGGATTTCGGGGCCCTTGCCGATGGCGACAGCCGCACCCTCCTGGCCGATCTGGCCCCGATCGTGGAACTGGGACTACCGGTGAAGGTGATTCTCGAACAGGGGCGGCTGGGGGAGGAAGCCCTGGGCCTTCTCGTGGAGGTCAGCATCGATGCGGGGGCACGCTTCCTCAAAACCGGCAGCGGGTTTGGCCCCCCGGTCACCTCCGCCCAGGTGGGTCGCTTGCGGGAGCTGGCCCGGGGACGGGCGGCCGTGAAAGCGGCTGGAGGCATCAGCACCCTGGAGCAGGTGCAAGCCCTGGTGGAGGCCGGTGCGGAACGGCTGGGCACCAGCCGGGGCGTGGCCCTGATGCAGGCGCTCAGCGCCAGCGCCCGCTGAATCCATGGGAAGCGAACGGGTTCTGGAGGGGGTCGCCCTGCGCTGCTCCGCCTTGGGGGAAAGCGATCGGCTGCTGACCCTGCTCACCGAGGAGGATGGGCTCATCCGTCTGGCCGTTCCAGGAGCCCGCAAACCTCGCAGCAAGCTGGCGACGGCCCTGCCCCTGGCCCACCTGCGGCTGCAGGTGGGGGGATCCAACCTGCTGCGGGTGCGGCAGCTCACCCTGGTGCGCAGCTTCAGCGGTCTGGGGGAACGGCTGGAAACCCTCTCGGCCGCCCAGTCTCTGGCGGAACTCTGTCTGCAGATGGTGCCCACCGGTGCCCCATCGTCGGGATGGCCAGGCATGCTGCTGGTGCATCTGGGTCGGCTGGAAACCATCGTGCTGGACGTCCAAGAGCGGGTGGAAGCCCTGGCCGTGGCCGTGCAGGGCAGCCTCCACCTGCTGGCCCTCGGGGGCTACGCCCTCCCCCTGCAGCAATGCGCACGCCAGGGCACGGCCCTGGATCCGCCCCTGGGCAATTGGAGCTGGCGCTGCAGCCTGCTTCCGGGGGAGGGGTTGGCCACTGGGGCCGTGCCGGGGGCCGCCATGCTGCTGAATGCCTCGGAGCTGGCCCTGTTGCAGCGCCTCATGCGGCCCGGGCTGCCCCGCACCAAGGATGGCCGCCTGATGGGGCCCGAAACCGTCTGGCTCCGCCTGCTGGAGCTGATCGCCCTGTGGTGTGAGGAAAACCTGGAGCGCTCCCCTCGAGCGTTCAGACTGCTGCGAGCCAGTGTGGAAGAGATGCCTTCCCCATCCCCATGAAGGATCCGGGCATGCCCCAGCTTGCCGAGCCCCCACCCAACATCCCTCCCCTGCCGCCGGGGGAGACGGGGCTTGGCGCCGTGCTGGCGCGACCCAACTTCCGCCGGCTGTGGATCGGGCAGATCTTTTCCCAGCTGGCGGACAAGTTCTACATCGTGTTGATGGTGTTCCTGATCGCCCAGTACTGGGTGCCAGACAACCTGGGCGGGAACACCCCCCTAGCGGAGGCTGCGGCCGCGATCCGCATCAACCTGGAGAGCCGGGCCCAGGTGATCACCCTTCTGGCCACGGGCATCTACGTGGCCAACACCATTCCCGCGGTGTTGTTAGGCACGGTGGCGGGGGTCTGGGCGGATCGCTGGCCCAAGCGGTCCGTGATGGTGGCCTCCAATGCCCTTCGTGCTGTCCTCGTGCTGCTGGCCCCCCTGGCCCTGGTGCCCGGGCCCCAGTGGCTGGGGCTCAGCTGGGGCTATTGGGCCCTGGTGTTGATGACCCTGGCCGAGTCGGCCCTCACCCAGTTTTTCGCGCCTGCCGAACAGGCCTCCATCCCCCTGCTGGTGCCCCCCCACCAGCTGCTGGCTGCGAATTCGGTCTATCAGGCCACCAGCATGGCGGCCACGATCGTGGGGTTCGCCCTCGGGGACCCGATCCTGCGGCTGCTAAGAAACGGCCTCGGGGCCCTCGGGATCGACAACGGAGAGTTCTGGCTCCTCCCCCTCTGCTACAGCCTGGCCGCCGTGGCGATCCTAGGCATCCAGCTGGATGAACCCCCGCGGCAGACGCGCCGGGTGTCGATCTGGCAGGAAATCGGAGAAGGCCTCACGGTGCTGCGCGAGCGGGCCACGGTGCGCACAGCCATGTTGCAGCTGGTATTGCTCTACAGCCTTTTGGCAGCGCTCTACGTGCTGGCGATCAGTCTGGCGGCAGCCATCGATTCCCTCGGGCCCACGGGGTTTGGCACCCTGCTCGCCATGAGTGGGATCGGTCTTGCCCTCGGGGCGCTCACCATGGCCCAGCTCGGGGAGCGCTTCAGCCGCAAACTCCTGGCCACCACGGGGCTGGGCACCATCGCCTTCAGCCTGGTGCTCCTCGGCCAGCTGCGGGGCAACCTGGTGCTCACCCTGCTCCTGTGCGTTCTCCTGGGCCTTGGGGCCGCCCTGCTGGCGATCCCCGCCCAGACCACCATTCAGGTCGACACCCCGGAGGAGCAGCGGGGCAAGGTGTTCGGCCTGCAGAACAACCTGATCAACATCGCCCTCAGCCTCCCCCTGGCCCTGGCGGGCACCGTGGTGAGCCGCTATGGGCTGCTCCCGGTGCTGTGGGGATTGGCGGCCATTGCCCTGATCGCAGCCCTGAGCGAGCAACCCTGGAGACCCTCCTGACGGCTCCACTGCTAACTTCAGGCAGATTGAGTTCATGCGGTGACGCACATCGCCTGGCTGGGTAAGAAATCTCCCTTCTGCGGCAACGTCACCTACAGCCTGGCCACCACGGATGCTCTGAGGCGGAGAGGGCACCAGGTGAGTTTCATCCATTTCGACAC
>Ga0207939_1000133_pt1 | contig 26699 bp, 38 predicted proteins | sample LakMenEpi02Jun12_FD_150663 | JGI IMG/M metagenome (GOLD analysis project Ga0207939, IMG submission 150663) | Freshwater microbial communities from Lake Mendota, WI - 02JUN2012 deep hole epilimnion (SPAdes) | ecosystem: Environmental > Aquatic > Freshwater > Lentic | place: Lake Mendota, Madison... | reverse complement strand
CGGCGGCCGCCCCAGCGCGGGCGTGTGCAAGCAATGCCCGCATCGCGTGGTGCGAGGCGAGCGGCCGATGGGCATCGGTGAGACGATCAACTACGGTTTCGCATCGCGCGCCGCGGCCTATCTAGCTGCGGAGCGCAGGCACGCCACCCAAGGCCCGGCAAGCGTCCAAGTGCAGGGTGATCGCGCGGCCATTTGCCGAGCGTGCGAAGGCCGCGCCGAGGTGGTGGAGGGCGCTACCGATCCCGGTGGCATCGGTTGGTGTACCAAGTGCGGGTGCGGTTCGAACCGCCGCGCGGCGCTATCGGTGAAGTTGACCCTCGCCGGGGCTACCTGCCCGCTGGGCAAGTGGCAGCCCGTAGAGGGCACAGGCGCGAGCCTGGGCACCGTGGCCGAGGCTATCACCGGCGTGGCTAGCAGCGTGGTGGATCAGGTAAAGCGCATTTTTTAGGCTGTTGCACGCCATTTTCCAACTTTTGTGATGGTGTGGATAACAGGTTTTGTCACCATTTGAGGTTACGGACGCACTAGTTTTCTACGGAATGAAGGTTTGGGTGGTGTTGGAGTTCGATTTCGGGGATACGGTGCCCCAAGTGAATTGCGACCAGCCAAGCGGCGCGCAGGCGTTGCCCGTTTTTGAAGCGAAAACCGGGGTGGATTTGCTAGCGCAGGTAGATGCGTGGATCGTGGCTACCCGCGAGCTTGACGGGCAAGCCGAATACCATGTCCGCCAGGCGGCGCGCTGGGTGCGGGATTGGCTCGAGCATGTGAAGGCGCACGCGGCCGAGATTTCGCCCGCTTCCTGCATTGAATGGCTGCGGGATATGACCCGCGGCGGCACGCTTGCCCCGCAAACCATCCGGAACCGAATGAGCGCCTGCCGCCGCTTTGCGGGCTGGATGCTGATCCAAGGGCTAATCGAATCCAACCCGTGGGCGCATGTGCCAGGGCCGCGCGGCCGGGCTGGGCAGGGCCGGGACGCGTTCACCGATGCCGAGGTGCAGCGGCTAATCGACCACGCCACCCAGCAGATCACCGAGGGCGCATCCCCCGCCATCCGAGCTAGCGCCAAAAACCGCGCCAACCTGTACCGGCTGCTGTCCCTTACGGGCATCCGACGAGGCGAGGCCCACGCGCAGTTGTGGAGCGATATCGATCTAGAGGCCGGGACAATGGTGGTGAGCCTGGACAAGGCCCGCCGCCGGGATCACATCCCGCTTTCCCACGCGGCGGTTGAACTGCTGCGCGAGATGCGGAAGGCCAAGACCGGGCCCAAGGTCTTCGCCCGAACCGTGTCTTACAAGGGGCTGGCCACCGATTTGAAGGCGGCTGGGCTATCCGGCAGGTACGGGTTTCACTCGTTCCGCTGCGGCTACATCACCGAGAGTTTTGAGAATGGCACGCCGCCGGAACTCATTCAACGCTTGGTTCGCCACCGTTCTATCGATCAGACCCACAGGTACTTACGCCACCGGGAACCCCGGCTGCGCGAGGCGGCCGAGAGCCGCGGCGGAAAAATATCGAAAAACTCTCCCCTGAAAACTAGTACCACCGATAGGGTACGCACGGATTCAGCTATGGCCAACGGTGCAACCATCCGGGCGAACACTTCGGCGACTAGCGCGCGCATCGCGCCTACGGCCGTTGAATCCACCACGCGCGCTAGTCTTCGATGTGTTCGCGGTCGCTCCATCAACACAGTTGCAGTAGGCGCTACAGGATTCGAAACTGTGAGCCTACCCACCCGTGCGGAGCGGCTTTTAGCCGCTGCCTTATTGCTTACCCAGCACGCGCACCCCGAGGGGGCGTTGGTGCTGATGCATGAGGCGCAAATGCTGCTAACGCAGCAGGAGCCATCGCATGGATCGCAATCGCTACGGGAAGATTGTTGAGGACATCGGGCTAGCAATTCAAAGCCTGAACGCCGGGGGATGTTCGCAGGATGCGGAGTGGGTGCGCCTCGTGTCCATGCACAAGCTGTACGCGCTCACGAAGGAACTTGACGGGTTCCCCACCCCTATCCACCCGGTGGCCATCCTTGCGGCCGCGCACAGCGTGATGCAGCAGGAGCGCCGGAAGGATTGCGCGCCGCTCGTGTCGCTGGGCCAGGGGGACTATCGCCGCGACATTTCCGAGGATGAGGTAGAGCCAGCCCCCGAGGTTCCGCTTCTCACCCGTGGCGTTCGCGTCATCCGCTCGCTGGCGGGAGGTGGCCGATGACCCTTGTTGAAGTTGCCGAGGTGCTGGGCTGCGATCCCAAGACCGTTTGGTACCACGAGCAGAAGGCGCTTGCGAAGCTGCGCGAAGCGATCAAGCGCGAGCGTGATTTGTTGGCAATTGCCGAGGAGGTGCGCTGTGGCCGCTAACACCTTCGCCCTTGGCGTTCGTGAACACATCCCCGCTGCGGACTACCACGCGGTGCCTGCCCTGTCTTCGACATTCATGAAGGCAATGCTTGCCAAGTCACCGCTGCACGCTCGCTACCAAATGGAGCATGGCGAAAGTAACGACGCGATGAACATGGGCACCGCGGTGCATACCGCGATCCTGACCCCGGACATGTACGAAGCCGAGGTGGCGGTAGCGCCCAAGTGCGACAAGCGCACCACCGCAGGCAAGGCCGAGTTCCGCGCGTTCGAAGTCCTGAACGGGCACAAGTTGATTCTTGATGCCAGCCAGGGCGAGGCGGTGGCGGGCATGGTTGCCGCGGTTTATCTGTCTAACTCGTGCCGCGCCATGCTGGACATGGCTACCCAGCGTGAACTTTCCGTGTTTGCGGAAGACCCGCACACAGGCACACAGTTGAAGGCGCGGCTAGATGGGTATGACCCGGCCACCGGCTGGGTGATCGACCTGAAGACCTGCCGCGACGCGTCCTACCCCGGGTTCAAGTCTGCGCTTTGGAACCTTGGCTACGGGTTGCAGGCCGCGTTCTATCGACGCGTGGCGCGCATCGCGGGGCTCAATGTGAGTGGCTTCGCGTTCCTGTGCGTGGAGAACACCGCGCCACACGGCGTGGCTGTTTACGCCATGGACGATTCCGACATGGACTACTTCGAAGCGGACATGCGGCGGCTGATCGCGGACTACAAGGTGTGCCGCGAAACAGACCGATGGCCCGGTTATCCGGATCGCATCGAACGCATCGGTCTTGCCAACTGGGCGCGCCGCCAACTTGAGGAAGGGCTTGCACGATGAGTGACCTAGCAACCGTTCCCAACGCGGCGCACATTGAGCGCGTGATCGAACAGGTGATGCCCCGCAACGCAAGCCAGGTGGATCGCATGGCGCTGGCGGCCATGATGAAGACCTACGGGCTTGATCCGCTCCGGCGCGAGGTGTACCCGCTGGCTTTCGGCGGCCGCCTGTGCCTGTATGTGTCCATCGACGGATGGCGCAGGCTGGCCCGTGAATCGGGTCGCTACCGCTCCGGCGTGTGTACTTATCACAAAGATGCAAGCGGAAGTGTTGATTCCTGCACCTTCAAGGTAACCACTACGGAAGGCGGGGAGTTTGAGTTCACCTGCTGGCTTTCGGAGTTCAAGGGATCAAGCCCCAACTGGCGCACCCAACCGCTGCACATGCTTCGCACCCGCGCCGAAGCGCATTGCCTGAAAGCCGCTTTCGGGTTCAGCGGTGCTACCGAGGGCGATGAGGAACTAGCTGAAGCCACCACCGTGGTGGAGGCAGATAGCGCGCTGGCCGCGCTGAATGCCCGTGTAAGCCAATCCGCGGAGCGAACGACGGTATCGCTCCTCAGCGCACCGGCGGTGGTGGTGGAGCAGCCACCGCCGCCGAGCGCGCCGGATCGCATCCAGCAGCTAGCCGAATCCATCGCCGAGAAAGCCAAATCGGTTGGCATCCGATGGAGCGCAAAGCAGGCGGTGACCGCGGCAAGAAAGACCGTTGACGCGGGAACTGACCCATCCGAGGTGGATGGGTTGATTTTGAAGGCACTTCAACAGCAGGCCGAGCGCCTGGAGAAAGGTTCTGAGCAATGATCGATCTCATTCACGGAAGCAGCGAGGACAAGGCACGCAAGTCAAGCGGCGCAGGCGGCCCCTGCCCCGAGGGCACCTACACCGCCACGATCAGCAAGGCGGAAGGGCGTGAAAGCCCGTTCGAAAACATGAAGACCCCCGACAACCCACGCGGGCTGGTGGTGACGCTGTGGTTCGACATCGAAACGGGCGGCCAGCGCTACAAGGTGTTTGAGGACATCGCGGTGACGCGCATCATGCGCTTGAACGAACTGCTGGACGCGTGCATGTTGCCGCACATCGATACGGCCACCAAGAGGTTCGAAGAGTCGAACCTTGAGGGGCGCGAAATCCTGTTGCGCGTTTACCACTCGCAGAACGGGCGCGCCAAGGCGGGCGATTTCATTCGCCCCACGCAGCAGCGCAGCACGGCCACGGCCGCGAAGCCTGGGCGCAAGGCGGTGCAGCCCGGCGCGGATGGGATTCCCTTCTAACGAACCCCCGGAATGGCCGGGGCGGTTGAGTTCTCGCCGCCCCGGCTATGGGGTTTCTTCTCAAAACCTGTAGCGGATTCGATCCGCGGCAAGGATGCCGATGGTTACGGTGGAACTTACTGACGCGGAAATCGAACTATGCGAGCGCGTGGCCGAGGCGCGCATGGCGTTTGGTGCAGCGAACGGGCTGAACCACGCGTGCATCATGGATCGGATTTTCACCGAGCGCGAGCAACACGAGTTCGGCGGCGCTGCTGGGGAACTAGCGGTAGCCAAGTGGTTTGGCGTGCGCGGCTATGAACCATCTGTGCAGTATGTGAAGGGCGCGGTGGATGTTGAGCCGGACATTGAGGTGCGTTCCACCGGCTGGATGAACGGGCAACTGGTGGTGCGTCCACGCGATCACGGAGATAGGCGCTATGTGCTGGCCATCACGAGCCTTGCCAAGAGCTACGGCCAGGTGAGGCTTGCCGGGTGGATGTGGGGCCATGAGGCGCGGCGAGATGAGTTCCTGCAAACCTATTACAACCAGCCCGAGCATTGGGTACCGCGTGACGCGTTGAACCCGATGCACACCATGCAAAGGGAATCGAATGGAACCGTATGACGCGCTGTTGCGCGATTTGCAGCGCCTATGCACCAAGCCGCACGGGCTGATTGCCCGCGCCATCGCGGCCATTGCGAACCTGCGCGAGCAAGCGAAAACATGGGAAGAGCGCGCCGATTACCTGCGCGAGCGGTGCGAGGATTTCAGGAAGCGGAACGATTACCTAGAGCGCGTGCAAACGGATCGGAATGACGATCAGAAGGCCGCGCAGATTTGCCAAGAGATAGCGGAATTGCGTGCTGATCGTGATGCCCTGCGACGAACGCTTTCGCGCATGTACATCGATCCCAATGCGTTTGCAGCTTCGAAGGGTTGGGATTGCTTTGGGGAATCCAAGTGACCACCACCGATGCAGCAGCCGCGGCGATTGAGTCCGCGTACCAACTGCTGGGCCTGATCTTCGAAGCCAATGACCTGATTGAGTTCCGCACCATCGGCGGCGCAGGTGGGCTACGCGATTGGGTGCCGCAGGCGAAGGCATCGCGCGTGATCGCGCAGCTTGCCGCGACGGTGGCGAAGGGCCAGCATGTGTATTTCGGGGCCAACCCGCGGAGCGGCCGCGGCGGCAAGGCCACCGATGTGGCGTTGGCAAGGTGCCTGTTCGCTGATTTCGATGGCGGTACCACCGTTGAGCAAGCGCGCATGGCGTGGAGGGAAGCCAACATTCCCGAACCCACAGTGGTGGTGAAGACGGGCGGCGGCATCCACGCTTGGTGGCGGCTGGCGGAGCCGATGACCGACCTAGCCGAGTGGACGCGCTACCAAAAGGCATTGGCCCACCGGCTGGGTTCCGATTCCAGCGTGACCGATGCCCCGCGGGTGATGCGCGTGCCTGGCTTCCACAACTGGAAGTACCCCGAGCAACCGCTTTGCGTGGTGCATGAGAGCGAAGCCGATCACATTTGGACGCTAGACGAGTTCCCCGCCCCGCAGGAGGGTGGGACGGTGTTGATGCCTTCAGCGGCCACGCCGGCGGCCGGATCGCTCTCCGACCTTTCTAGGCGCTTCCTTGAGGAAGGGTTCATCATGCGCCAGGGCAGGCGCACCACCGTCTTTACGGTTGCCTGTGACATGAAGGCGCGCGGGTGGTCGATTGCCGAGGCCGGGCCGCGGATCATGGCGCGGGCGGCCACGCTGGGGCTTACCGCCGATGAACTGATTGACCTGAACCAGCGGCAGATACCGAACGCGTTTGCCGCAGAGCGGAAGGCCGTGAGCGGGCCCGCAGAGGCTGTACAGGCCGTGGAGCCCCCGCCAGCCGCCCCGGCGGCGCGCTTGCAGCCTGTGCCTATCTGCGCGCTTGTAGCGAGGTGCCCCGAGTTGCGGCGGCCCATCATCGATGGGCTGTTGCGGTCTTCGGAGACCCTGAACCTTATTTCCAGTCCGAAGATGGGGAAAAGTTTTCTTGTCAACCAACTTGCCATATGCGTTGCCAGGGGCGAACCGTGGATGGGGTTCAGCATCCCGCAGTCTGGGCGCGTGCTGATCGTGGATAACGAGTTGCACCCCGAGACAAGCGCGGATCGCATCCCGAAGCTGTGCGCCGCGCAGGGCATCCCGTTTGAGTCGCTGGCGGATCGGCTCGACATCCTGAACCTACGCGGTGACCTAGTGGACTTTGACGGACTGGGCGCGCGCCTGTTCGACCATTGCGCCGCCGGGCAGTACACCGTGGTGATCCTCGACGCGTTCTACCGCTTCCTCCCAGCGCGCACGGATGAGAATGACAACGGGAGCATGGCGCGCATCTACAACCAAGTGGATCGGTGGGCGCGCACGCTGGATTGCGCGTTCGTCATGATTCACCACACGTCAAAAGGACTTCAGAGCGAGAAAAATGTCACCGATGTGGGCGCTGGCGCTGGTTCGATGAGCCGCGCTGCTGATAGCCACTTGATTCTTCGCCACCACCGGGAGGAGGGCCATGTGGTTTTGGATGCGGCCGTGCGTTCCTTCGCCCCCATTGAGCCGCGCGTGCTGCGCTGGGCCTATCCCCTGTTCCACATGGCCCCGCACCTTGATCCCAAAGACTTGGCCAAGCCAGGCAAGAAGGATGCAGACGATGACGGGTGGAGCGCCCAACGGTTCGTGGAGGAGTGTTTCAGGGTTGAGACGAAGCAGGCCAACGGTGCCACGGTGTGGCTGGATCGTGAAGCCATGAGCGGCGCGGAGCTGCGAGCCACGGCCGAGGCCATGAAGCTGACCAAGGGCCGCGCCGAGAGCCTGCGAACGCTGGCGCTGGGTAGCGGGTTGATTGAGAAGCAGGGCAGCACCAAGGGCGTGGTGTGGGTGCGCCGAACCCACCCCGCCGCCGTGAATAATTCAAACGGAGACGCGTAACAGCGTGTAACACGATGAGGGAAGGTCCGATACTAATTAGGTTTTTGGCCCAATTTCAAATGGCGAAATTAGGGCGGCAGGGCTGTTTTATTTCCTTTTTCTCTCCCCTAAAGGGAGAGAGAAAAAAGAAAAAAACAACCCAGCCCTATCGGATTAGTTATCGGAATCGAAGGGAATATGCATAAATGGGAACCACGAGCGCCCAACCGTGGCAGGTGGTGATGGCGCTTGCGTCCCTTGAGTTCGGGTACGGGAACGATGCCAGCATGGCCGCCTACCGGGACCACCTGCGCCGCCACCAGCGCGAGCGCATCACCGCCCTTGCCGTGATCGTGCGGGTGTGCCAGGTCGAACCATCGGCCGCGGCCATCGCGCTGGGCATCGATGACATCCAAACCGCCACGCGAAGCCTGCACCGGCGGCCACCTGACCCTAACGAGGTGCGAGAGTTCGCGCGCTTGGTTGCCGCGATATTCCGCAAGGCGCACGCGATGCACCTGCGCGCGAAGCTGCGCGAGGTGATGAAATGACGAGCCACGAATGCGGCAGCGGGATAATGCCGGGCATGGAGGAAGTGCAACTGCGGTGGGGCCCATGTGACGGTGACCGCGTGCAGGTCGATGGCACGGATTTGGAAATCCGCGTGCCTGTGGTAATGGGCGTGTGCTGCGAGGAACTTCCATCAAACATCGGGCGCGATGTCTACACGGAAGCGATCTACATCCCCGACAAGGCCGGAGTGTGGTGGTACAGCGGCCGGATGCGCTACCGCGATGACGGTGGCGAAGCGTATTTCCATCCCGCGTGAAAAACTGTGAGAGGATGACCGCATGGGCAGGCATTCACGGCAAAAGGGCAAGGCAGGCGAGCGCGAAGCAGCCGCAGTTCTCCAGCAGCATTGGAACGCCACCGAGGCGCGCCGAGCGCAGCAGTTTTGCGGTGCCGCAGGTGATGCCGATCTATTGGGCCTGCCTGGACTGCATTGCGAAGTGAAGCGGTACGCGGCCATCGGTGCGCTGAAGTTCCTAGAGCAAGCCGAGCGCGACGCAACACCAGGAACCGTGCCATTTGTGATGATGCGCCAGGACGGGGACACCGAGTGGGCGGTGATGCTGCGCCCCAGCGACGCGCCCGAGTTTGCGCGCCGTGTGCTGGCGATGATTGCCGAGCGCGCGCCCATGAACGCGGAGCCGGAGCCTTGAAAGTTGCGGCGATTAGCTGCACGCATTCGCCGCACACCCCAATGGCCACGCACCATTGGCTACTCAAAACGCTTGCCGATATAAAGGGGCTCACGCACTTCATCCACCTTGGTGATGTGTTCGAAGCCAGCGCGGCGAGCGTTCACCCCGACGAGGCCGGGCATTCGCTGTTGGATGAGTACAGGCACGCGGCCGCGTTCCTGAAATCGATCCGTGAGGTGTTGCCGCGCAAGGCGCGTTGCCACATCACCGAGGGAAACCACGATGACAACCTACGGAGCCAAGACCCCCGCCGCATCCCGCGTGCGCTGCGAGCCGTAGCCGATTTCATGCACGCCGAACCGTTTGCAACCGAAGCAAAGCGGTGGCATTGGACCCCATACCGCAAGGATCGGAACGGGTGCCTTGAGCTTGGCCCCATCGTGGCTACGCATGGTTTCGATGTGGGGCAGAACTCCGACGAACTAGAAGCCTTGCAGTTTTTCAACGCCACCGGCGGAGCGCCACACCGGCTGTTCATCCGCGGGCATACCCACCGCCCAGTTGCGCCAACGCAATGCAGGCGCACCCGATCCATCCCGCTCCCCTACTGGTACGCGAACGCGGGCACCTGCGGCCCGCTTCAGCCTGGGTGGATGTCGCGCCGCGATACATCGCAATGGGGCAGCGCGATCATCGTGATCGATGTGGGCGAGCCGATGAGCCGCAGGCGAGGCCGGAATTGGGAAGCGCGGTTAGAGGTGATGCCGTGAAGGGCGATGAGTTCCGCACCCGCATCGCTGGCCGGGTTTGGCGTGTCCGGTTTGAGCCTGCGCGCGTGATGGGAACCGATTGGGGCCGCTGCTGGCTACCTGCGGGCCGCCACCCGCTAATCCAAGTCCGGCGCGCCCTGCGAGGGCAGCGGGCGCTAGATGTGCTGGTGCATGAGTGCCTACACGCTGCACGGCCGGAGCTGGATGAGGCGGCCGTAGAGGCCACGGCGAGCGCCATCGCCCGCGCCCTGTGGCGAGCGGGCTACCGCAAGGTGGATGCGTGACCGAGCCCCGCCGCTTCCCACCCCGCCTGCGTATCAACGCGGGCAAGGCAGCCGCGCCCCGCGCTTGGGTGAATGCCCAGCAGCGCCACGATGAGAAGCGCGGCACGGCCAGCCAGCGTGGCTATGGCGCGGCGTGGCGGAAACTGCGGTTGGTGATCCTGAACGCTGAACCCCTGTGTAGGCATTGCCTGGCGCGGGGCGTGCCTGTGCCTGCGGTGGAGGTTGACCACATCGTGCCCCTGCGCGATGGCGGGGACAACGCGCGCGCGAACCTGCAACCGTTGTGTGGCGAGTGCCATGATCGGAAGACCATGCGCGACCTGATCGCTCGCAAGGCGAACAAGCAATAGGCCATTTTTGCGCTAAAAACGGGGGGGAGGGTCGGATTTGAGCGATAGGCGAGGTAGGACCAATGTTGGGACCGCGTTGCACGCGGCCAAGAATCCCACGAATGACCCTGAAAACGGCCCTAGGATGCTTCAGGATCTATTCGAACCGCGGAAACGGTATCAGATACGAACCAAAACGCAATGCCCCCTAGGCGAACCCCTACCCCCACACTCAAGTTGCGCGGTTCCGAGCTGCTGGCCCAGCGCGCAACCGAACCGGATGGCAATACCAATGGAGCCCCGACCCTGTTCAGCCAGGTCATGGCGTGCGAAATCGCGCGCCGCTACTTCGACCGGCTGGTCGATGACCTTCGCGGGCTTGGGCTGTATGCATCCGAGGACTATGTGAGCCACAACCACTACGCGTTGGCCGCTGCGGAGTGGGAGAAAGCGCAGGCGCTGATTGAGTCCGAGGGGATGACCATCGTGACCCCACAAGGGAAAATCCTCAATCCGGCGCTGAAGGTGCGTGACAATGCGCGCGCCGAGGTTGCGCGGCTGTGCCGCGAGTTCGGGCTATCCCCCGCCAGCCGCGTGGGCCTGCAATCATCAAAGAAAAAGGGCAATGCCGCGAGCGCCATTGAAAGCATCCTCAAAGCGAAGACCGCCTAAAGCCGCAACCATTGCGGGTTTCAGCGCGGCCAAGACTGCGAGCAAGGGAGACTGGTTCGATGAGCGCGAGTGGGAACGCATCCGCAGTTTCTTCGGCGCGCTGACGCATCAAAAAGGCACCTTCGCTGGCCAACCGTTTGCCCTGTTGCCCTGGCAGGAAGATTTCCTAGCCACCCTGTTGTGTTGGAAGCGCGCCGATGGGCGGCGCAGGTTCACCACCTGCTATGCGGAAATACCACGCAAAAATGGAAAAACGACATTGATGAGCGCGGTGTGTCTGTGGATGCTGCTGTGTGATTCCGAACCGGGTGCCGAGGTGTACTGCTGCGCCTCAAGCCGCGACCAAGCTGCGGTGTGTGGCGATAGCGCGCGGCAGATGATTCAGGCGAACGCGACGCTTGCGGGCTTGGTGGATGTGTTCCGAAACACGATCACCTACGGGAACAGCAAGCTTGAGATTCTGTCCAGCGATTCAGGAACCAAGCACGGCAAGAATCCTTCATGCATCGTGTTCGATGAGTTGCACACCTACGACGCGAACGGGCGCGACCTGTACGACGCGATGGTGAGCGGCCAAGGCGCGCGCAGCCAACCGCTAAACCTATCCATCACCACCGCGGGTTCAGATCGGAACAGCCTGTGCTTTGAGTTGCACCAATACGCGGAGAAGGTGCGCGACGGGTTGGTTCAGGATTCCAAGTTCCTGCCCGTCTTGTTCGGCGCGCCGGTGGATGCGGATTGGACGAGCCCGAAGGTGTGGAAGCAAGCGAACCCCAGCCTGGGCGTGACCATCAGCGAGGAGTTTCTAGCGACCGAGTGCGCGAAGGCGAAGGAACTACCCGCCTACCAAAACACCTTTCGCACCCTGTACCTGAATCAATGGGTGGAGAGCAAGCGCGCGTGGATCGGGTTTGATACTTGGGCCGCGTGCGCGGCGAAGGGAATCACCGAGGAAGCGTTAGCCGGGCGCGAGTGCTGGGCCGGGCTTGACCTGTCCACCACCACAGACCTGACGAGCCTTTCGCTGGTGTTCCCTTTGGATGATGGGTTCATGGATGTGCTTTCCTATTCGTGGTGCCCGGAAGAAGGAATCAAGCGCCGCAGCCGGTTGGATCGCGCGCCATATCAAGTGTGGGCCGATCAAGGGTGGTTGCGGCCCACGCCAGGCGCGGTGGTGGACTATGACCATGTGGCCGAGTTCATCCGGCAACTGTGCAAGCGGTTTGATGTGAAGCGCGTTGCATTCGATCCGTGGGGCGCAACGCAACTAGCAACCGGGCTGCTGCGCGAAGGCGTGCCGATGATCGAAGTGCGTCAAGGCTTCCGGTCACTTTCGGAACCGTCGAAGAAACTGGAAGCCTTGGTTCTATCCAAAAAACTGCGCCATCCGGATAACCCGCTGCTAAATTGGGCTGTTAGTAACACCGTCATTGATCAAGACCCAGCCGGGAACATCAAGGCGAGCAAGGAAGCATCCACCGAACGAATCGATCCGGTGGCGGCGCTTATCAGCGCGCTAGCGGGTTGGATGTTTCAGGGTGAGGAACACATGGGGCCGAGCGTCTACGAAACCAAGGGAATCGAATGGCTCTAATCGACATCCTTCGCAGGTACTTGGGGCCGCAGCCACCGCGCAGCGAGTACGAAGACAACACACCCATCGGGCAACCTGTTTCGGGTTCGGTGCAGTCCTATGTTTCGTCTTATTCGTTCACCGGGTCGAACATCAACCCGCTCACCGCGATGGAATCGCCGAGCGTGTACGCGTGCGTGCGCCTGATCGCGTCGAGCATTGCGAAGCTTGAGTGGCAAATCCTGCGCGAGACTCCGGAAGGCAAGGTGGTTGAACCTAACCACCCGCTGGCGAATCTGCTGAATGTGGAGCCGAATGAGGACACTAGCGCGCTGGTGTTCCGTGAAACGCTTCTCACCAATGCGCTGCTGACCGGCAACGGCTACGCGTACATCCAGCGCGATGCATCCGGTATGCCGGTTTCGCTTGAACTGCTGCGCCCTGACATGGTGCAGATGATGCGCGACGGTGCGAACCAGCCCTACATCCAGGTTTACACGGGCAACTACACCGGGAAGGATGCCGAGAAAAAGGCACGCCGATTCCGCCCCTACGATGTGTTCCACCTGTGCGGCGCGTCATTTGAGGGGCTGCTGGGAATCGCTCCGATTCACCTGATGCGCGAAACCATCGGGCTGGAACTGATCGTGCAGGAGTTCGTTACCAAGTACTGGGCCAACAATGCCGTGCCTTCGGGCACGCTGTCCCTGCCCGGCAAACTGTCCCCCGAGGCATCGCAGCGGCTGCGCGAAGCCTGGCAGAAGGCCCACAACGCGCGCAACGCGGGCCGCGTGGCCGTGCTTGAAGATGGGATGAAGTACGAACCGATGGCATCTACGATGAAGGATGCTGATTTGGTAGCCATCCGCGAGTTCTGCCGCCAGCAGATTGCGGCGGCGTTCGGCGTTCCTGCGGCGCGCATTGGCTCCACCGAGGCGCAGAGCTACTCCAGCGCCGAGAGCGGTGATGCCCACCTAGTGAAGCACACCCTTTCAAGCTGGGCCACGCGCCTTGAGCAAGAGGCCAGCCGCAAACTGATCGTGCGAGGCGCGCCATACTGCACACGGATTTCATTTGATTCGATGCTGCGCGCAGAGATGGCGGTGAGGTTCAGCGCCTACAACACGGCGATCATGTCCGGGCTGATGAGCCCGAACGAATGCCGCGCGCGGGAAGGTTTGCCAGCGGTTGCAGGCGGCGAGTCCATCCGCCTGCCGCTCAACACGGCCGCGCCGGAGCCCGCCGCCGGTGGCGTGCCCCCGGCCGAGCCTGTGTCCGCACCGGCCGAGGAAGTGCCCGCGAGCGTTGACCTGGCACCGGATGAGGTGCCCGATAGCGTGGATGTTGATCCGGCCGAAGACGAGGCCGGAGACAATGCGAAAAAGTTGATCGCCATCCGCGCCGCGGTGGATGCGGTGCGCCCCGCCATCGAAAACGCGTATGGCCGCCACCTGAACCGGGTTTCCGAGTACCTGTTGAAGACGCGCACCCAGGCGAAGCTTGACCGCTGGGCACCGCCCATCGATTGCATCGCAGGTGACCTGCGCGACACCATCACCGGGCTTGGGCGCATCATGGGCGATGAGAGCAAGGCATCCGATGTGCTGAACGCGGCGTTGCTGCGCCACGCTCGCCACCTGCGCGGCGCTGTCGGGAAAATCGCGGCGCTATCCGATACGGTCGATGGGTGGAAGCCGCTTCCGAGCGTGGCCACTACCGAACTGCTGGAAATGCTCGAGCATGAAATCATGCAAACGCCACTACTGGAGGGAAAGCAATGACCGAAACACGCGCTAGCGGCACCGTCAAACCTTCAACAGATTTGAAGATTCGTGGTTATGCGGTGACATGGGAGCCGTACACGATGGGCCCCGATTCATGGGAGCGCATCGACCGATCCGCATTTGATGCGGCGCTAGAGTCCCCCGAGGATGTGGCGCTACTGTGGAACCACGACACCAGCAAGCCGATGGCCCGCGTGCGCGCTGGGAACCTGCGAATCTTCACCGACGAGGTGGGGCTTGGTTTTGAGGCCACGCTTCCTGACACGGCCGTGAGCCGTGACGCGGTTTCCCTGATCCGTTCCGGCGTGGTAAGCCAATGCTCTTTCGGGTTCCATGTGCGCGGCGAGCGGTACGAAAAGGCACCCGATGGGAAGCCGCTGCGCATCATCACCGACGCGAACTTGGTGGAAATCAGCGCGGTAACATTCCCTGCGAACCCTGCCACCAGCGTGGAGGCGCGCAACGCGCAGCCAACCGCGCGCAAGCGTTACTACCTGCCACCGGAGATGTAATCGGTTGCAATTCACTTGCGCGCCCTGATAATGGGCGCAAATGAATACGGCCGCGCGCGTCCTAGTGATGCGCCGCCACCTGTAACGGTTTCCGTTCCGCCCTCGTGGCGCAACTAACCACGCGATTTCTCACCGAATCCGCGAGGCTGTGCGCCATGCGCCCCTCGCTTTTTGAGGGTTGAACTATGGGCGAAACCAAGATCACGCGCGATTCCGAACAGTACAGCGACATCTACCGCACCTTCCTGCGCCGCGGCGCGCGCGGGCTCACCGATGTGGAGGCGCGCGCGCTGACGATCAGCAGCGGCGGCACCGCGCTGGCCCCGACCGCCTGGTCAAAGTACATCGATACGGAGATCGCTGAAGACGCGATCCTGTCGCGCGTTCAGAAGATCGAAACCCCCACCGCTTTCAATCTTCCGATCTACGCCGAGGATGCGACGGTGAACACCAATGTGGCCGAGTCCGCATTGGGTACCCAGTCTTCCCCCACCTTCGCCAAGCCCGTGCAGGGCACCACCGCTGGCACCAGCGGCACCTATTACACCTTCGCGCAGAAGAAGGTAACCGCGTGGGTGAAGGTTTCCAACGAATTGCTGAACGATTCGAAGGGCGCGCAGGATGTGGAAGAGTTCCTGCGCCGCGCGCTGGTCGATGGGCTGATCTTTGAGGTGGGCCGCCAAATCCTGATCGGCAACGGCACCAGCGAATGCCAGGGCAGCTTCAACAGCGCGAAGGGTTACAGCCGCACGGCATCCACCGGCGTGGCCACCACAAACACCATGAAGGATGTGATTTCGGCGGTGTGGGGTTCGACGAACAGCGCCCTGTCCCCGCTTCCTTATGAATCGTGGATCAACAGCGTGGCCGTGATCAACAGCCGGTTGATGGCATCGTTCGATCCAACTTTCTTCCCGGTGCTGTTCCCCAGCTTCCGCGGAACGATGGTCAACGGCACCACGGTTGAGGGCTTGCCCACCGTCTACCACCGCTTGAGCGCCACCACCCCGGCCGCCGGTGACACGCTGGTGCATTTCTTCAACCCTGCCCAGTACCTGCTGGCCCATTCGTTCGGCGCGTTCAGCGTCGCGCGGTACAGCGAAGCGGCAGCCGATACGAACGAAACCATTTTCGTGGCTTCGATCCGTTGCGATGGATCGATCACCAACAAGTTTGCTGTTTTGAATGTCAACCGCGCCTAGTGCGCGTTTCAATCTTTGGGCATTCGCACACCGCCGCGAATGTCCCTGCGGGCCGCGTTGGCCCGAGCGACACGCGGCGGGAATCTAGGAAGGAAACCGAGTATGTTAGTCCCCAGTTCATACAAGGCCCTCATCGAGAAGATGGGCGCGCTCTATCAGGAAATGCAGTCGATGGTTGATGGTGCCAACAGCAGCGGCGAAGGCATGGCCCCCGAGATGGAGGCCAAGTACACCGCCCTGAAGACCCAGTACGCCAGCCTGCGGAAGCAGCGTGAGCGCAACGAAGAGGTGATGGCGATGGACAACGGCCAGCAGGCCGTGTTCAGCGACATCCCCGCCGCACCCGAGGTTCGCAGCGCCCAGCGCGCCGAGCGCGCAGCGAAGGTTGGCGAGCGCCGCGAAACCGACGAGTACCGCGACGCGTTCCACAACTACCTCCGCAACGGCGAACACACCGCACCCGCGGAGCTTCGCGCGCTGACCGAGGCCAGCGGTGGCACCGTGATTCCGCCCACCGAGTTCGACAACCAGCTCGTGGCCAAGTTGCAGACGATGACGAGCGTTCGCAACCTGGCGCGCAAGCTCTCGCTGGGTTCGTTCGCGCGCGAAGTGGCTTTCGAAAACGCCACGGGTGCCGCGTACTGGGTTGGTGAGTCCACCGCCCCCACCGAGGCTGCGCCCACCTTCTCCAAGATCACGCTCACCCCGAAGCGCCTTTCGGCCCTTCTGCGCGTGTCGAACGAACTGGTGGCCGATGCCGATGCCCGCGGCGGCAATATGTCGATTTCGTCGATTGTCACCGAGCAGATGGCACGCGTGTTCGCACAGACCGAGGAAACGGCGCTGCTGGCCGCTTCCAATGTTTCCGGCGCTCCTGTTTCGCTGCTGAATGATGCTGCCCTCACCAGCACCAATACCGGCTCTTTCACGGCGTTCACGGCGGAAAAGGTGATCGACTGGATTTACAGCCTGCCCCGCCAGTATCGCCAGCATCCCAGCTGCGCGATCATCGTGAACGATTCGACCTTGGGATACCTCCGCAAGCTGGGCGGCGTTACTGGTTCCACCAATGTCACCAACTACTTTTGGGAGAACGGCTACACCAAGGGCGGCAGCGGCCAGGCTCCGGAGCCGGATCGCATCCTCGGAATCCCGGTGTACACCAGCGCGGCCATTTCGGCGCTTCCGACGAGCGGCACCACCGCTACCAAGATCGGCATCATCGGCGCGTGGGACTACTGCTACTTCGGCACCACGGGCAACTATGAACTGAAGGTGCTGCGCGAGCGTTACGCGGACACGAATGAGACGGGCTACATCGCAAACATGCGTATGGATTGCCAGCTCTCGCTCCCCGCCCTGGCGTTCAAGGCTTTCAACGCCAGCACCTGATACTGAAACTTCACCCACACCGGCGGGGGCCGAAAGGCCCTCGCCGGATTTCCTCACCATGACAATGGTTCAAATCCAAATCCTCAAAACGGTTGCCAGCGCCAAGGGCGTTTGGGGGCCGGGCGAGGTGGCTACGGTCGATCCGGATACCGCGCAGCAATGGTGCGTGGCAGGCATCGCGGAACGCGTCCACGCGGTTCCTGCTGCGCCTAGCGAAGCACCAAAGCAGAAAGGCCAGGGCAAGCGATGAAGGGCAACGCGTATGTTCCGTTCATGCTGCGGCGCGGCGATGGCTCCACGCTGTCGCTGGATTTCACCGCGATGGGTGACACGCTTGATAGTCGCTTTACCTTCACGCGCAGCACCAACGCCACCTTCATCAACTCGCAGGGGTACGTTGAGTGGGCGAACTCCAATATGTATTGGAATACGGCGTTTGAGGGATTGAGCGGATCAAACCCGTCACTGACTTCATCCGGTTGGGGATATGCACTATCTACTGGTGGAACTGCAGTTTTCAACGGAGATGGAACGGTTACGGTTACCACAACGGCTGCGGAGCGTAGAGCGATCTTTCGTTCGTCCGGATTTTCTGGTGGCGGTCTTCGTGTCGTTGCATCTGTTGATGTAACGATTGCATCTGGATCGCTACAGGCGAGCCAGGTGATCGTCACTGGTACACCGACAAACGCTCAGCACTACGTCAACGGTGTCATTTGGAACAGTTCCCACCCGATCTGGAACGGCGGAATCCTCCCTGTCGGTACGCAGTTCAACATTGCCTACGCGACCGACTCTGTGACAAGCGGAACGACCAGCATGTATTTCGGTGTCGGTTGCACATCGGTTAGCGCCGGATCTGCCACGTTCTCCAATCCTCGTTGGACGATGTGGAAGGGGAGTGCAACTGTCCCGTACTACCCTAATACTTCCGCGACCAACAACAGCACCACCAATTACTTCAAGTCGAATGACTACCAAGCCCCCCGCTTCGACTACGACCCCACCACGCTGACTCTTCGCGGGCTGCTGATTGAGGGAACCGCGAGCAACCTGCTCAACTGGAGCGAATCGTTCGCGTCTTCTGGTGGAACAAACAACAACTGGACAGATACCAGCATCTCGCGCACTACAGGGCAGACAGACCCAGCCAACGGTACTACGGCCATTCGTTTCACAGCATCTGCTGGAAACGCGACCGTCATCAGCAGCGCAGCAATTGGAACGTCTGCGCAGCGCACGTTTAGCATTTGGCTGCGCCGCGTCACAGGAACTGGCAACATCCAATTTACGACCGACAATGGAACGACTTGGACAACGCAAGCGATTACCTCGTCTTGGGTTCGGTATACGTTCCCCGCAACAACGTCAGCGCAGCGAGTCGGAATCAGGATTGTGACGAGCGCCGATGCCATTGAGATGTGGGGCGCAATGCTCGAGGACGGATCTAGCAGCAGTTCGTACATTCCGACCGGGGCAAGCCAAGTTCAGCGCACAGCAGATACCTGCATCGCCGCCAGCACCGGGTTTTCATCATGGTTCACCGGCGGCACAAGCGGAACCTTCTACGCCGATTGGTTTGGCGGCGTGCGTGGCATCACCAGCACGGTTCGCACCGTGCTTTCCACTTCCGATGTAACCGGCCGCCATCTGCACCTCCAGCAAACCGCCGCCGCTGGGAACCTAAAGGTTGCAGATTTCGGGGCCGCCAATTCGGTGACCACATCCAACAGCATCACAAGCGGAGCGCGAACCAAGGGTGCGTTTTCGTTCAGCGGAAGCACCGTCAATCTAACCCTGAACGGTGGCACCGTTGCGACATCTTCAAGCATCGCGTTTTCGACCGCTCCCACATACCTGGTGTTGGGTGGAACTTCCACCAATGGAAGCACGATTACTGATGCCACGGTGCTACTGAATGGATCAATTCGGGCCATCAAGTATTGGCCAAGCGTCCTGCCAACCGCAACCCTTCAGAGCCTCACCACATGACCGACTACTACCTTCGCACGAACACGGAAGCGCGGATGGTTGAGGCTTTCGCGGCCATCGGCGTTGATGTCCAGCGCATTGATGGCGAGTGCCGCAGCCTGGACGGGCAGCGCATTGACATTGGATGGATTGGCCCCGTTACATGGATCGATGCAGCCACGGGGCAACCGCAAACTGATAGCCGCTTCCATGCGAACTTGCGCGTGGCTGGCGAACTGACCGAGGCCCAAGCCGCGGAGCTTCCGATCCTTGACCCTGCACCATCTACCCCCATGAGGGTTTGGGCATGAGAACCAACCTGAACGACACCGGCGCAGTTACCACCGCCATCAGCGTGGCCGATTTCAAAGTTTTCGGGCGCATCTTCCATACCCAAGATGACACGGCGCTAGCCGATATGGTGCTAGCCGCCACGCAGGTGATCGAAAACGAAACGCGGCGGGCGCTGATCACGCGTTCCTTCACCTATTCGCTGGAAGCGTTCCCCACCGATGGCGAAATCGTGTTGCCGCGTTCGCCATTCATTTCGGTTTCCAGCATCACCTACACCGACGCAGCCGGGGCCACCCAAACGCTTTCCGCGAGCGCCTACAACGCGTTCAGCGTCAACGGCATTGGGCGCGTGATCCTGAAGGGTTCGCAATCGTGGCCCAGCACGCTGGGTGAGGGGGCGCTTGATGTGTCCGTGGCATTCACGGCGGGCTATGGTGCGGCGGCCGCGAACATCCCCCGCGCCCTGGTACACGCGTGCCTGCTGCAATGCAGCCACATGTACGACAATCGCGGCAGCGTAAACATTGGAAACATTGTGAATGAAATTCCGATGACCGTGAGCCGGTTGATCGTGCAGTATCAGGACGGGGGCTATTGGTGAATGCCGGCAAAATGCGCGTGGCGCTGGAGCTGCTGGGGGCCACTACCGCGCTGGATACCTACGGGCAGCCCATCCGCACGGTGAACGCAGCGGGCACGGGAACCATCCTGTTTGCCGAGATCAGCGACGCGACCCCCAGCGAGCGCATGAACCACAAGCAACTTGACCAGGTGGTAACGCATCGAATCCGCCTGCGGTGGAATCCAAATGTGAGCCACCGCAGCCAGTTGCAGACCGTATCGACCGAGGGCGGGATGACGCGTCGGGTGTGGGAAATCGTGACGGTTACAGATTGGCGCGAGCGCCGCGAGTTCCTTGATTGCATGGCTACGGAGATCGTCCAGTAATGCCAAGCGCGCGTCAACGCATGATCGTGGAAGGGTTGCCGGAGTTCCGGAAAACCATCCTTGCGATGACCGGCCGCGAACTGGATGACACCGTCCTTAAGGTGTTGCAGGAGATGGGCGAGCCAACGCAAATGGCGTTGCTCCAGTACTTCGATTCCCGTACCGGCAAGCACGATGGAGAAAGCCTGCAACGCGCGTTGCAGCACCGCTGGTGGAACAAGTATCGAAAACAGGGTTTGCCGGTTGGCTACACCCGAAACCTAGCCATCCAAGCCCTTGTGCGCGATGGCAAGGATGGTTGGGGTTTCAAGGTTGCGAAGCTCAAGCGCGGCCTTGGTTACTTGCTGCGCCTCAAGGCTTGGGGCCCCGGCATGTTCCTCATGGAGTCCGGCCGCCATTCCAAACGTTCCTACCGCGGTTTCAACGGGGCGTTTTCAATCCTGAAGCGTTTCCGGTACACGGCCGAAAGCCAATTGAATCGCAAGTTGCCCGAAGTCTTTGAGCGCCTCGCGGCCAAGGCCGCGGCGCGGAATGGGGTGAAATGAGTAGCACCATCATCGCAGCGATCCGCCAGGGCTTGGTTCAGAACACCGCGGTTACAACGCTGGTGCCGGAATCCCGGATCACTTCCGCCTATCGCCAGGACACCGGAACCCTGCCCGCCATCGTGCTAACGGTGCAGACTGACGAGGCCGTGAGCCCGTCATTCCCCCGCACCGATTGCCTGCGCCGTATGGGAATGAACATCGAGTGCGTGGCGGCCAGCCTGAAGGCGGCGCGCGAACTGGGCGAGATCGTGCGCCGCGCAATGCATGGCGCAGCCGGTACGGCGAGCAGCACAACCATCCATGAAATCCGTGAAAACGGCATCACATCAACTTATGATGTGGGCGCAGAAGGCACGGAAACGGGAATCCATATCGCGGTGGTTTCGGTCGATGCCTACTACCGCGCGCAATCGGTTGCACCCACCACCATCACCACCCCCGGCGGGTAACACAGAGAGGAAACGCACATGGCCGCATTCACGAGTTTCGGAACCACGCTCAAGGTTGGCCCACTTGCCAGCGGCGCTTATTCAGCGCCAAGCGCAGCGGTTGGCGAAATCCTTTCGCTGAACCTTGATGGCCTCAAGCTCAACACCATCGATGTTTCGAACCTGGGCAACCAGTTTCGCACCTACGCGGCGGGCCTGATTGATAGCGGCACCGTTTCGCTTGAGGTGAATCTTGACCCCGATGACGCGCAGCAGGTGACCGTGCTGGGCCAATTGGATGTGACCGCGGCCACCACCCGCCCGGCGCTGAAGTCCTGGCTCATCACTTTCGGAACCACCGGAAATCTTGGTGCAACCTTCGCGTTTATCGGGTTTGTGACCGATTTCAGCGTGAAGGGTGCGATGGATTCGGCGGTTACCGCGTCGATCAGCATCAAGATTTCCGGAAGCGTTGCCTTCACGGATGTGGACTAAACCGTGAGCGACCTGAAAGCCAAGTTTCTCGCTCTCCGGGCCACCGTTCCTACCGAGCAGGTGACGGTGCCCGGAGTTGGCGTTGTGACCATGCGCGGGCTCACCGCAGGAAAGCGCGACGAATGGGAGCAGCGGATTTGGAGCGCCAAGGGAAAGACCCTCACCAACATCCGCGCCAGCCTCGTGGCCATGTGCGCGTATGACGGTGACGCTCCGATGTTCAGCGCCGCGGACATCGAAGCCATTGGGGACATGCCCGCATCCGTCATTGATGAGTTGTACGACATCGCCACGCGTCTTTCGGGCATGGGTGCGAAGGACAAGGAAGCCATCGAAAAAAACTGATTGAGCGGCCGCTACGCAGGTTCATGTTTCAGTTGGCGCTTGCGTTGGGCCGCACAGTTGCGGAACTAGAGGAAACCATGTCGAGCCGCGAACTAACCGAATGGATCGCCTACAACGCAGTCCAGCCTTTCGGTGATACGCGCGCCGATTTGCGTTCCGCGATCATCGCCAGCACCGTGGCCAACTGCCACCGCACCAGCGGCACACCTTTCAAGGTGGCGGATTTCATGCCCTATGAAGACAAGCCCAAGGGCGCGCCGCTGGATGCGGTGAAGCAGTTGCGCGCCATGTTTGGAGGAAAGCGCAATGGGTAATGTCGCAGCGTTCAAAACCCGTATCACGCTTGAATCCGATCAGTACATCGCCGGTTGGAAGAAGGTGGAATCCGCTACCACGGACAAGGTAAGCGGTATTGAGAAGGCCATTTCCAAGGGCATGAAGTCTTGGAGTAACTCGATGGGGAAAGCCATCGGCGGGTTTCTTGGAATCCAGCTTGCGGACACGCTGCTGAAGTCCATCGATGACACGCTGAAGAATCCAATCTTCAACACAACCGGCGCGAACATCGCCTACGCCATCGGCGATGGTTTAGCCAAGACCCTCGAAAGCATCCCCGTGGTGGGCACTATCGGAAAGATGCTTGGGCAGAGCGAGAGCGGAGACATGGAAGCGCGGCAAAAGGCCAGCCGCGACGATGCCGCGCGAAATGAGCGGATGCTTGCCGTGGGTTCCAAGATGGTTGCCGATTTGGAGAAGCAGCGCGAACTAGCCGCCGCGGTGAGCGACGAACAGCGCACCCGCGTGGAGCGAGCGCAGCGCCTGGCGGAACTTGAAAAGCAACTGAACGATCAGATGACGAAGGAAGGCGCAAAGGGCCCGGAGATCGTCGCAGCCCGCGACAAGCTGCGCGCGTCATTTGAAGCCACGAGCGCGGCGCAGGATCAGGCAATACAACGGCAGGAACGCGAGAAGATGCTTGCCGATGAACTGGCAGACGCAGAAGCGAAGCGGTTGAAAACACAGGAGGAAGCAGCCAAGCGCGCCGAAATGCGCGCCGCCGCCGAGGAGCGCCGCGAGGAATCCGTGATCAATTTCATGGAGGAATTGCAGGATGCGCTAGACGAGCGCACGATGACCGAGGAACAGTTGTTTCAAAAGAAGATGGATCGGTTGGGCCTTGACGCGCAGGAGCAAGAGAACGCGCGCGCGTTGAATGAGAAACTCAAGGCGGCATCGCAAACAGCACCCAAGACCGCTGCGGTTTCCAATATCGAGAGCATTCAAAGCGCCGTGGGCAGCGTAAAAATGGCTGGCACCACGAGCGGGCTGGATAAACTGGCGAAGCCCGCAGAGGCCACCGCCAAGGCCACGCAGGCCAGCGCCACGCACCTGGCGAAACTCGCAGCAGCAACGGGAGCCGTGTAAATGCCTGTGACCATCAACATTGCCCAGCGAGCCGGTGGAACCACCATCAACTTTGAGCGCGGCAAGTGGAGCGGCAGCGCGCAATATGTGATCACCGAGGCGGCCGCGCAGGCGCTTACGGCCAGCGACATCCTTGGCAGCGCCACCGTAATTGCGAAACTGTTCCCAACCGAATACGGCGGCAGCGGCGGCGCAATCACCGACCAAGGTTCATTCTTTTCGGGCCGCGTGACGCAGCCAAGCTTCTCGCTGGCAATGGTTGATGATGGCGGCTATGTGTGGCAGGCCACCGTTACTTTCGACTCACAGACCGCGGACAATGGCACCACCACCACGGATAACAAGGTGGAGCGCGAGGTTGGTTTCACCGCCATTGAGTACAGCTTGAGTGGCGAGGGTGTGGATGTGTACCGGGTTGGCGCAACCGCACCCGCGAACAAGTCCACCCCAGCCGATACTGACATCGGCGGCACCAAGGTTGATAGCGGCGGCGAGCCCATCACCTATTTCAACAATGTTGCAAAGGTGAGCGTTCGCAATGTGGTTGCCGGGCGGCCCACACCGCCGGTTGGCTTCATCAATAACCGGAACAGCGCCAGCTTTACGATTGGCCCCTACTCATTCCCGACTGACACGCTGCTGTTTACTGGTTGCAGCATCACGCGGGTGGGCGCTGCAACCTATGAAATCGTCTACTCATTTGTCTATGACAATGGCTACCACCTGCGGCAGATCGCCAAGCGCGGCCCCGATGGCCAAGTGATCAAGGGCAAGAAAACCGATTCCTGCGGCAGCGCGCCAACCACCGTGCCGGATGGTGAGATGAGCAACGCGCTATGCGTGTTCTTCCGGCAGCCGTTCCCAACCACGAGCGCCTTCAGCGGCATCGGCATAACGGGCATCTGATGTTTGTGAACGGTGTCACCCGCGGGAATGTTGGCCCCTGGTCACCGAACCAAGTTCGCACCATTGCGGACACCATCAACCGCATAAACGGAGAGGGGCAGCGCGGGCCCAAGTCCGCACCGCCGCCGGTTGTGGTGTTCATGGCGCGCATTACTGGCAGCACGGCCATTGCGGGTAAGACCGCGACCATCGGCGGCACCGCCGCGCAGCCAGTTGCGTGGGAATACGATTGGGAAGAGGTGAGCGTGTCCACAACGGGCACCTACAACACCAGCGATACCTACCGCCGCAAGTCTTCCCTGATCGCCACCAAGGGGAAGGCCATCAATGGGTGCGAGGGCCCGCAGATGATCGGCGCTACCACCACGCTTGGCCCTGGCATTACCACTTCCAACATCCCTGCCGGGTTCAGCTTCAAGGCCATCGCCAACAACACCGTGGTGATGATGTACGCGACCGCGCGCGCGACTGGCGAGAACCTGTTTTTCTTCAGCGTGCCAAACGCGGTGGATGGAGCCTGCGCGTGAACCCCGTTCCCTCCATTGGCCCCCGCCACCAGCAGCCCACAACCTTGGGCACCGTGATCAGCGTGGTGCAACTCGTGGTACTGGTGGTTGGCGTGGGCGGCATCTTCCAAACGATGGGCCGAAAAGATGCGATCTTGGAGCGCCAAGACCGCGACCTGACGGAGCTTCGCGCCATCGTGGGCGATTTGGTCAAGAGCCAAGTGCTAGGCGCGGCGAACGATTCAAAGCACGGCGAAAACCTGACCAGTATTGCGGTGCGCCTTGACCGGCTAGAGGGCCGCCGGTGATCCGCTGTTTGGTCTTCCTGCTGCTGATCGCCTGCGCCGCGTGCAGCCCTAGCCGGGCCATTGCGGTTTCGGCTACCGAGGCTGGTGAGCGTGCCGGAACCATCGCCAGGCTGGCCACCCACATTGGGAGCGTTTCCACCGAGCCCGAGGTGGTGGCCGATGCGGCCGCAATCGTGATCGAAGCCCAGCACATCGAAGCGGCCGCAGGAGCCATCCACAAGGCGCTACCGGGCGTGGAGGATCAAACCCCTTGGTGGGGTGTGGTGCTGGGTTGGATCGCAGCAGCGGCCGCCCTCGTGGCCGTGGCGGCCATCCTGTGGCAGACGGGAATAGGCGCAGCCATCCGCGTTGCGCTGGGTTGGATTCCGCGGCCGAGCCTGCGCGATGCGGCATTGGCCCGTGATGTGATGGAAAACAGCAATCCCGCCACGATCCGGGAATACATTGCAGCAAAGCGCGCGAGCGATCCCGTGTGGGAAGCCGCTTGGAAGCGCACCGAGGAACCCAAGCCATGTACTACATCGCATCCGCTGAATCCCTGATCGGTTCGACCTGGGCCGCCTTCGCCTGCCTTGCCATCGGCTACATCGCGGGGCACATCGTTCCGCTGGGCACCATCGCGGGATGGATTCGCGGCACCAAGGGCTAACCCGTGAGCATGATGATGGCGGGTTGCTGCTGCGGTGGCGAATGCTCATGCCCGAGCGGTACCACATTGCCCAGTAGCGTTTCGCTCACCATCACCGTGACCGGGTGCCAGGGCACCACCGCTGTAGTGACATGCGTTCTTCTACTGAACGCAAACGCACCGTGCGTTGTTGGTGTGTGCCTGTGCCAAAAGTATTCATTTACGGCCAACCTAAACACAGCTGGCGGGTGCAGCGGCAACTACGCGTGCGACATGCCATACGACTATTTCGACACCTGCCAAAACGGAACGCCTGACCCGGGGCAAGCATTGATAGGCATTGCAAAGGCTGCAATCGGAACAAATGGGATCGGATTTGATTCCGAGGAATACCCCGCTTGTGATGTGTGGTTTTTGCGCTTGACGCTGGAACTGAAGGGGGGCCTTACCGACCCAACAGCTCAATCCGCCGGTGATGTTTGTGGAGATTGCCATTGGCACTATCCAGCATCCCCATGCGTTGCGCCAGCATCCCAAACCTTTGACATGGGATTTTGGAAGGCTACTGGTACAGACCCGCGAGGCACTTATGTGTCCGCTGTTGGTAGCCCAATTCCTGATTCCTGCTGGGTAGATGTTCCACCGCCATGCGAACCGTGCGAAGGCTCTTGGGGCATGACCATAAACGACATCACCATCGCATGATTGAATGCGACCATTGGAGCGACTGCGGCGTGAGCGGCGGTGGCTGCTGCGCCGCCAACCACTACGGCGGCC
>Ga0207939_1000126_pt1 | contig 27248 bp, 33 predicted proteins | sample LakMenEpi02Jun12_FD_150663 | JGI IMG/M metagenome (GOLD analysis project Ga0207939, IMG submission 150663) | Freshwater microbial communities from Lake Mendota, WI - 02JUN2012 deep hole epilimnion (SPAdes) | ecosystem: Environmental > Aquatic > Freshwater > Lentic | place: Lake Mendota, Madison... | reverse complement strand
AGCACGAAGCCCTTGGGGAGATCAGACTCAAGGACAAATCCAGGCGGAAGCTCACTCATTGAACCGGCTCCCATCTACCATTGGTGAATCGAACCCTCTGCCCCGTGCTTGGGTTGACCGCAATGGCACCTTCGCTGAACCTTGCCGCGCTAGGCGCAGAAGTTGCCCCCGTTTGGGGGCTTGCCGTTGGGGCCGCTGCTGGCTGCGGAGCGCCCATGGGATACGGCTCATTCGGGTTGACCTTCCCAAACTCAGGAAACCTCTGCACAGCACCCCGATATGCCGCGTTCGTGGAACTCTTGACGTACGCCTCAACCTCATCAAGCGCCCGTGCCATGGAACGCGGGTCTGTAAAGATCTGAGGACCGCCGGCACCCAACGCATTCAGAACGCCAGACACGTCCTGGTTCGACAGTCGGCCACCGGGTTCAATCGCACGCGCCACAGCAAATGCAAGCAGAAGCAGGTTCGTCCGCATTGCCTGTGCTTCTGGCGCCCTATCAAGCCAGGCAAACCCTGTTTTTAGATCGGTTCCGGAGGTGACGCGATCCCAAATCGCCCGTGCGGCGGACGGGTTTGCAAGGAGATTGGCGTCCACGTCCCGATAATTCCCGCCACCGGTCGAAAACTGGACCGGCGTGTTCATCAGGGCGCGGGCCTGGGCTTCGACACCGCGTACGAACAGGCCCAATGCTCCCGCCGCTCCAACAGCTTGCGGGTTATTACGCAGAATATCACGGGTCCGATCAATCAGGCCCAACGCGACCTGAGACCCCTCGTATGCCTTGGCATACCTATCCGCTGGATCAGCACCCCTTCCACCGACGCCCATGGCGCGCTCTTTGATCCGCTGGTCAATGCGGTCAGCCGTTGTTGGGTCGCCTTGCTGGCGCGAAAGATTTGACTGCGCCTGGTCCTGCGTCAGCCGCTGGCCGGGTGCGGCAACCCACATGCCATTTGCGTCCTTGGTCACGCCGCCGGTGCCGCCAGTAGCAGTTCCTGTCGTTGCCGCCGCCCGTGGCTGCTTTGACGCCAAACCACCCGCGCGCACAAGCTCAACCGCTTCCTTTATCACCTGAACCGGCGTCTTTTCTGGGCTATCCACCTCCATGACGGCAGACAACAGGTTTTCGCGCGCAGAAGGTTCATCCTCAAAGCCGCGCGCAGCCTGATTGACCTGGTCCAACACCATCTTGACCCTGACATCGCCGCGTTCTGCTTGGCGTTCTGCAAACCGAAGCAGATCCGCTGGACGCAGTTCTCCTGCCGCCGCACCACGCTGCAAACCAGACAGGGCGTTGGCGATGTTGTAGGCCCGTCCGAGATCCTTGCTCTCTTCCTCGCGCAAGGCCGTCGCGAAGTTCGTGCGCCCGCGGCCAGAAAGGGTCTGAAGGCTTGCCGAGAGAATGTCCCCGAAGTCAGGCTTCAGACGCTCCTGCAACTTGCTTTCGAGGATTCTCGACACCTCCGTGGCCCGACGCTGGGCATCGGACGCATACGAGGGCCGCGGCTGGTTCTGCGCGCCAACACCTGCCGCATCGGCAACCGCCATCTGAATGTCCCGAGCGGCCTCTTGAACCTGCTCAGGCGGCACAACAGGAGCGGCAGTCGGGGCCATTGGCGCACGACGCGGCAGGACCGGCGGGGGAGGCGGAACAGCAGCGGGCGTCAGGACAGGAGCGGACGCGCCCGTGGCCAGGTCAAAGGAGCCAAGATCAAGTCCCGCACGCTGAACCATGACGCCTCACCGGAAAGGTTGATACGTGGGCTGGCCAACCGTAAAGCTGGGCCTCTGTGCCGGCGGCTCGTTCACGTTGCCCTGGACAGGACTGGTCTGTCCAAACACCTTCGGCACCCGGCCAGAAAGTTCGCCAAGGCCAGCCAAGCCGCTCGCAATCCCAATCATCCGCTGCTCTTGCGCGCCAGCACGGCGATTGGCAACGCCACCCAAGCCTTCCAGAGCAGAGCCATACCCCTGAGCAGATTGAAGCAACTGGTTGCGTGCGGCCTGGCTAGCCCGCGCCGTTTCATTCTGCCCTGCTTCCGTCAAAACCCGAAAGATCGCCTCGTCGCGCCGAGGACTGCCCGCATAAAACGACGCCCGCCCACCAGACTGAAACCGCCTAGCCTTGCGTTGCGCTGCATTCATGTAATCCCGAAGCTCTTGCAACTGCGCCGTACGAGATTGCTCCATCGCCTGAGCGCGGGCCTGTTGGAGCATCGGGCTGTTGGGGTTGGCCAGGGCTTCGGCAATCGCTGCCTGACGGCTGGCCAGTTCATTCATCTGCCGGGAACCCTTGTCCCGGCCCATGCCGAACAACGACCCGACACCGACAGCGGCTCCCGCAAGGCCAAGCGCATCCTTCAGAAAACCGAAAGCCATCATCGTCTCCCTAGTATCTCGGCGTAGACAGAGAACCCCGCCAACACATCCGGCCCCGCCGAATCCTGCGTCCGGAACGAAAGCCGGAACGACTTCCCACGCCACCGCAACGGCGTCTTTTGGCCCATCGTCTGCGCCGTGCCGATCGGCACCGAACCAATCGTGTAGACGCCCACAGGACGGCCACCAATGTCCTCGCGCGCCGTGACGCTCACCGAATCCAACGACAGCATGTCAAAATCCCCGGTAGCCTCGATGGTGTATACCACCTCGCCGCTCACCTGGTAATTGGGGATGATGAAACTGCCGATCTTCACCCGGCTGGTCTTGCGCGGCTCCTCCAGCGTCAACCAACCCGTCATGTATTCGGTCGGATACGTCGCCCCGGCATCCGTGTAGGTGTCCTGGTCGAACAGATACACCTTGCCGCCAGCGCCGCCCAAGGCGAGGTCCGAGTTCGCGCGCACAGCCATGGTCCGCTGCAAGCCGATCTGCCCATCGAAGTCAGACCAACTCGCGCCAGCCAGCAGACGCCCGTCGTCCGACAGGAAGTTGGCATAGTTGTAGATGTACAGCTTGCTGGCGATCTTCATCACAACCCAGCTTCGCCGCTGGTAGTTGATGACCTGAATGTCAGGTTCATTCGGGTTGGCCGCGACAACCTCACGGATAATCCCGCGCAAGGTGTTCTTGATCGGCTCCGAAAGGTTCGCCCGCTGCAAATTATTGGTGTTTATCAGTAGACTGATACTTAGCAGCCCGTCATACCCGACGAACGAGACATCGTTGCCGGTGTTCACGAAGGCATCCGGCCCGACAAGCCCCTGGGGGAACAGGCCGGCGGGGGCAAGATCGGTTGGGCTAGTGCCGCGGTAGGCGAAAATCGCCCGTTCCGTGCCAACGATCAGGTAGTTCTGGAAGCTCTCAAGCGCCTTGACGACATCGGCCCCGTCCTGCTGAGACCCCATGTCAACCGTGCGCGCCTCGAGCGTCTCTGAATCGACCGTGAAATCCTCAATGTCGTCCTCGCCAGACGCGACGATCAGACGCCTGTTCCGGCCATCGACCATCCACGCGCGCCCGAAGTGGACGTGGATGTAGGACGCCAGCGGCATCGCAGACTTGTAGAGGACGATCGTATCGCCCGCCGTCATGGTTGAGATTGCCGGCGAAAGAAAGATCCCCGACGACACAACCCGGTGAACAAAGCTCCCGGCATCGCGCGTCGTGTTGTGGACGATGTCCAGGGGGCGGATCTCGGTCTTCAGCCAGTTCGACACCCGGTCAGCGGAAACGGACACATACGTCCCCGAAGCCGTCGCAACCGCCGAGGTCACGATCGCCACGTTGTCCTTGATGCCGTCAGACTCGACAATGTTCAACTCGATGCTGTCGAAGATCTTGTATCCGTCCCCGGCAACCGGCTCGCCGCCGATCCCGCCGCCGCTGACAGGGGTCGTCGTGTTGCCGAAGCCCTGCGCGTTTGCCGAGATCGACGTGTGGCTGACCCGCGCAGAGGTCACAGCCGTCACGATCCCATAGGCCCCGCGCTTGGCGTTGAAGACAATGTCGCCCACCGTGACAAAGGTCTGCGCCGTCCAATCCGCGATGTCCGCATCCGTCAGCGCCGCCGCAGAGGTCGCAGACCCGCAGAACCCCTGCTCCATGACGGCATCAAGGCGCTGGAAGTCCGCCGTGACGCTATCAATCGATACCTGGCGGTCATAGCCGTTCCAGAACACCAGCTTGTTTGAGAACTGGATCGACCGCACCCGCGCAGCCGTCGTGAAGGCGTAGACCTCTGTCCAGGCAGACGAACCGTTGTACCGAAAGATCGCGCCGTCCGCAGAGCAGAACAGGGTCTCATTGCCATCCCCGTCCACGTACTCATGGATGCCCGTTACCGTCCCCTTGGTCGGGATATCCGCGGGCAGGGCAACGTAGCCGGGACGCTTCTCTGCACCACCAGCAGCGTTGATGAACCGGTTCCGGAACCGCAAAGCGTAGTCAACCGGGATCTCGGTCTCGGTGAAGTTGGTCGCCAGACCCCGCTTCGCGATGTCGTAGAACCGCTCGCCCATTACGTCCTCGTCGTCATCCCAGGCTGGAACCGGGTGAACTCGCCGGTCTTCGCGGTCTGCCGTCCCAGGCTGTTGTTGCGGAGGATGAAGTACCGCGCCTGGATTGCCTTGTACTGGTCGGTCTGCACGCCGCCAGACTCATCGAGGACAGCGCCGGCATGCAAGCCAGCGACGACCACGCGCCCAGGGAAGGGCATGACCACGTTGTCGTCCGCACCAGCCTCGTACTTCGGAGGCAGAACCTGGAACCTGACATGGGCCGTCTGCCCGTCGTAGGAGCCTCCAGGACGCGGGAAGAAGCCGATGCGGGGGTTGCCCAGGGAGTCGGTGCCATCGATCGTGTAGCGCGACGGCGTCCCCATGGACAGCGTGCGCGTCAGAAGGCGGAACTCGTTCTTGTCCGAGATCGGCTCAAGCGAGGCAATCCGGCCAGAGACGTACACCTCCTGCACGGAGTGGATGTACTGCTTGGCAGTCACCAGGGCCGTTGTCGGGATGTTGTAGATCGACTGGCCGCTGACCATCGTCACCGCGGCAGACGCCTGTAGCTCGTTCCAGACCCCAAAGTCGCAGAGATCCTCGACGATGTCGTTGATCAGGTTGACGCAGTTGCGGGTGAACAGGTTGGCCGTTGTGGCCGAGACGCGACGCACATTCATGCGATCGCAAACCTCGTTAACGACCTCTAGGACGGTCAGATAAGGCGAACTCATCAGTCATCCTTACGAGTTGAGGGTCTTCAGAACGGCAAAGCGGACCTGCACCGCCTCAGACAACGTCCCGGCAGATTGAAGGTTGTGAAGCGAGATGCGGGCCGAGTTGGCACGAATGTTGCTGACGGTTAGGGCGTACGCCCCAAAGGTTGCCGACGAGACGATGTTGGTGATCACCGTGTCGGTCAGTCCGATCCGCGAGTTCTTCAACGCGAACGTGACAGCGGTTGCTGCGGTCAGCGCCGCGTTCGACATCGTGATCGTGCCGCACAACGTGTTCAGCGTGACGGCAGATGTCTTTTCGCCGGTCTGCGTCACCGTGCCACCAGCCGAGAACCCGATCTGCGCGAAAGTCGCCGTCCCCGCGGTGATCGTCGTGATCGAAGCCGATCCAGCGTTGAGCGTGGTGAACGTCCCCACAGCCCCGCCGACAGTCGCCGCAGACAGAGATGCAAAGGTTGCGCCGCCAGCGTAGTTGACAGAGCCGTTGACCGTTTGTTCTCCCGTTTCGGCCAGGTTCAACTGGCTATCGATCAGGTTGGCAAAGTCGCTGCCAGTCGGGCTTTGGCCGGTCTGGAACGCTTGCTTGAGCGTGGCTTTGTCCTGCTGTGCCATGGTCAGTTCCTTGGCGGGAACGGCCCGCCGTCAGGGAAAACGATGAAGGAGCAGCCGATCTCCATGCTGTTTACCGAACTGCCAACGTACAGGTTGTAGCCAGGGAACGGGCGCACAGGGGATCTGGTCTCAGGGAACACCACGAACGACTCCTCGATGACCATCGTGCCGATCGACTGCGCCCACGGCCCGTCACTCTGGTACGCCAACCGTGTCTTGCAAGCCGGCGGCGACGGCTCGTCGGGACGGATGAACGGGACATTGGTCGGGTCGTTCTCCGACGTGATGAACCATTGGGGATCAATCGGCTCATCCTGGTCCTTGCGGACGTACATCCCGTCCCAACGGCGGACAACCTGGTCGTTGTACAGAACGGCCCCGGACTCGTCGTCAACGACAAGCCAGCGACCCCGTCGCCACCGGTTCCGCTCTGTCCAACCACTCATCAGAAGACGCGCTCAGGCCCGCTCTGCATCGCCATGATGTCCACTGTCGCCGCACCGCTAGTACGGATAGTCAAACGAAAGCATGACGCTGGATCTTCATGGGTAAAGGCAATTCCAGTCGAAAACGCAGTCACCTGAACAAAATGAGCCGACGCCACGCCATTGGCAAGCACACGGTCAATGGTCCACGACGCAGAGCAACCCGTCATGTACGATCCAGTCCCCGACAACTGGCGGAAGACGAAGGCGTATTCTTGCGTCGAGACCCAGGTATCCACAGGCCAGTAGATAGTTGTCGTCCCCCCTGAAACGGGGGAAAACGTCCATTGTTTCGGGCGCGCCATGTCAGACTCCGTAGATCGAGGGGTCGAGGCGGGTATAGACGATCTCGATCGCCGCGTTCCCGCTCAATGCGGCAATGCTGCCAGACGCCGCCGCAACGTGGATGTAGACCGGCTGGGCCGTTGCACCCGACACCGCACGGTTCACACCCGTATATCCAAACGCAACCGGCGCAGTCGAAGACACGACAGACCAGACCCCCTCGCCAGACACCACGACAGACCCGAAAAGGTCAGACGTGAACGTCCCTTGGAGATTGGTCGCCCGAACCGTTGCATGCCCAGCCGCGGCAGTCGCAGCGATGTAGTTGATCTCGTTCAGAACAGCCCCGATCGGGATGAACCCGACCAACTGCCCCGAAACCACTCCGTTCGTGCTGGTGATGCGCGTCGTCAGCCGCGACAGGCGACCCCAGCCAATGTCCTGGCGGTTGGCAAACTGACCCGTCAGACGCCCGCTGCCGATCGGTCCCTGGAAAGTCGTTTCCTTTAGACCGACGCCAACATAGCCTTCGGACTGGCCGTGGCGCGTGAAGACGATCTCCGCAACGCCGGCAAGCGTGGCAAACGACCCGTTGCCAGACACGATGCTCATCCGGATCGGCTGCGACGACCCCGTGTTCACGGACGCCGGGATGGTCCGCAGCGCAGTCGTTAGCGCCACGCGGTAAACGCCAGCCGCCGACACCGATACGGAGCCAAGGTTGTCGCCATCAGTCCCCGCGGCAAATCGAACCAGCGCATCGCCAGGCAACGTCGTCTTGTTGTAGAAGTTGATCTCGGACAACTGACCGCCATACGGTAGCACACCCACAACCTGTGCCGTCACAGGAGCCGCCGCCGCCGTGACCTGCTGGACCGTCTGAAGGTTGCCGAAACTCGCCCGCGCCGGAATGCCGACATCCTGAGCGCCGCTGATAATCGGTCCCTGGAAGGTCGTGTCATTCGCCTTCATCGCCGCAACCAGGTCAGGTCGATCGGCAAGGCCAACACGGGTGTACACAATCTCGATCCACGCCGCAGAGGTCAGCGCCGTTAAGGTGCCGGAACTCTGGTTCATACTGTAATAAATCGGCGTAGGATTGGCCGAAACCTTGGCGTGTCCATACGGCAACGTGGTCTGCGCCGTGGTCGAATTGGTGTATGCGCGATAGATCGAGTTTGTTGCGGTTACCGTGACTTGCCCAAGGTTCTTTGACCCGCCGGTAACAGAGGCAAACTTAAAAACCGCTTCGCCTACGAATGAGCCAGCCTTCCAGATGTTGATTTCAGAAAGGATTGCGTCTCCTGGGATAACTGCGGCAACAGCATCCGTCACCCCAAGCGTCGTAATGGGCGTCCATGTCGTGAAGCGGGCATACGACTTTGTCGTCGTCGCGGGCGCTCCAGTATCCAGCCCAGAGGCCAGAGGTCCAAGGAACTGCGTTTTGTGGCTCATGTCGGGAATCCCTTGCTAGGATGCCGGCATCATAACAGACGCCAACTCGCGCGGAAGACCCCCCAAATGAAAAGGGCGACCCGAAAGCCGCCCTTCCCATCATCGAGGCGTTCTCACGCCCCGGCGCTGCCGTACCCGTGTCGCCAGTCGGTCACGCCAACCGCGAAGCGCGCCGTCGTCTTCGTCTTGAGGTTCTCGGTGTCAAACTCGTTGTCGCGAGTGATTTCCGCGTTCCGCCGACGATAGAACGTTGCGCCGCTCTTGTTGTTCGTCAGGATGAACCAGGCGTCCGGATCGGTCAGGAACGGGTTCACGATCAGGTCAAGCTGGCCCGCCATCGGGTTGATGTCGTTGTCAGCAGAACCCACCGCAAACTTCGTCCCAAGGATCTTCTCAGCCACGAAACGGTTGGTCGGAGCGACCAGCAGCTTCTCAGGCATGAGGTTGATCCGAAGACCGCTGTCATCGAAGTAGTCGTGGATGTCGATGTACGCCTGTTCCAGCGACGCCTGAGTGAGATCAGAGGCAACCGCCGGGATGTTGCGCTGCGTGCCACCACGGACGTTGGGATGCGCCGAGTTGAAGAACGACACCCCGTCCGCACTCGCCATGGTCGTGAAGCCGAGATTGAAGACGGAGGCGGAAACAGTCTCCTCGGTCTGACGCATCGACTCCGCGAGCATCCGCGGCACGTTGTTGATGACATTGTACTGCTCGTCCTCCATCAACTCCTTCGTGATGATCGTCCCCAGACCGTAGGTCAGGTTGACGTACTCACGCTGGTAGCCCTGGAGCATGTCCACGTAAGGAACCGAAGCAGACTCCGTCTTCTGCCCGACAAGGCCGAATCCGGTCACGCCCTGTTCCTTCTCAAACGCCTTGGTCGAGCGGCGCAGGATCATGTAGCGGTTCCACAGCGGCGGATACCGGCGGTAGGTATCTGCCCAGATGGTGCTGATCCCCGGCCAAAGAAGCTCGGGGAAATTGGAAGTGCCAGTCGTCATATTCTGTCCTCCCTATCAGGTCGAGGTCAGGGAGTGCAGGGCGATACGGACCTCAAGGTCGATGTCCGTGTTGCCCCATGCATTCGCACTCGCGAACGATCCAAGTCCGCGGCTTTCGGTCGGCGCGACGCCCAGAACCTGGAACGTTTTGGCCGAAGTGTCAGCCGAAGCGACGCGAAGCTGAATGATCGACGTGCCAGCAGCGGTGTTGCCGCCGTTGCTCGTCGCCGTGAGGCTCACATACTGACCAATGAGCGTCTCAGCCGCAGAGCCGTCAGCCTGGCAGATGAACGTGATCTGCTGGCTGTCGTAGACCGCCGCCCAACCGGACGTGCCGGCAGGAAGGAACGGGCCGCGAGTCGGCTGGTTGAAGGTCAGCGGGCGACCGTTGTCGTCAACCATCTGCGCGACCACACCCAGGCAGCGGGTGTTGGCGGCAGCGTTGGCCGAAAGACGAGCGACGCCGAGACCGTTGGGGTTGAAGCGAACCGGATCGCCGATGAACAGGCCCTGGGTGTTGCCACTCGCCGTCACGCGGTACATGCGTGTCGGAAGATCACCACCCGCAGCCATGTTCCGGACGGGAACCAGCCCGAACGGAGCGTTAGCCATGGATTTCTCCTGAAAGGTTAATCAATCTTAATTTCGCCGTCGATCACCGCCCCGGTCTTGGAGCGAATGTCGTTCTTGGCCCTGGCCGTCAATCCGGCGAGTTGCTGTTGCGCGGCCTCGCGATAATAGTCCTCTCGCGCACGCGCCATCTCCTCGGGGATCTTCATCAGAACCATATCCCTGTACTCCAGCACGCCGGCTGAAGTTCCGACACCGCTCTCGACGCCATTCGGGCGATCGTGAACCGCGTCGTTCTTTGACGCCATTTCCCAGCCCTCGGCACGCTTCTTCAGCATGTTTGCGGACTCGGTCGAAACCCAACGCAATCGTGCAGCAGGATCTCGGCTTTTGATGCCCAACGGCGCGGCAGGAACCCAGGATCGAGAACCCTTCTTGACCGGCTTCTTACCACGCCCGCGCATCGCAAAATCCGACTCGCCGGCCGGAACTTCAGTATCTTCCGACATTTAGTCCTCCACCGCAACCACCCTACTCAGGGCGCGCTTCTGTTTAAGATAGAGATCGTGAGCGTCCTTGGCCGAACGAGCCAAAGCACCGCGCCCACCCATGAACATCGCCTCGGCAATCACACGCTCCTGCGCGTTCAGCGAACCCCTCTCCTGCGGCGCAGGGCGAGAACTCCGCGGGGCCGAGAATACCCGACGAACCGTGTTCTTCGGCTCCTCGTCCTCGTCAACGCCCATCAGCTTTTCCATGCGCCGGTCAACCTCGGCCAGGATTTGACGGATCGGAACGTCCTGCATGCCATCCTCGTTGACTACGCGCCGGATCATATCCTGCGTAGTCGCGAACTCGGGATGGTTTGGGTTGGCCCAGGGACGCAGCGGCTCGTTGCTGTCGTCAGTTTGGTTCTGCCAGGACGATAGAACCTGCATCTCCGTCTGCGAGATCGCCGGGGCCTGGGCAGGAGGCGGCGCAACCTTGGGCGTCTTGGCATCCGCCTTGATCTCCAGCAGCCGCTCGTTGACGTTGACGAAGGTTTCCGAGTCGCCAGTCGCAAAGGCCTCCTTGGCCGTCTGCTTCAGCGACTTTAGTTCCTCCTGCGTCTTCTGATCCTTTATCCCCGAATACATCGTCTCAATGGCTTGCTGGAGCTTCTTGTTCTGCTCGGCAAGCAAAGCGACCTGGCGCTCGGTGCGCGCGGCCTTCTCGTTGGCTTCCTTGGTGTGCCGGTACAGGCGGTTGAACCGGGCCTTCAAGGCGGGGTCTTCGATATCGACCCAATCCGATCCCTCGTCCTTCTGTTTCGGCGCAGGTTCCTCTTTCGGCTCGGGCTTTGCCTCGGCTTTCGGTGGCGGCGCGGCAGGAGTCGGGGCGACGGTTTCGTCGTCCGAGACCTCGATCCGATTGGACATGCTGCTCATGCGGCCTCCTTGATGATGCCGATGACATCCTCTTCCTGCATGACATAGAGACCCGGCTCAAAGTCGATGGCCTTCGCAGCCCACTTGCCAAACAGCACCTTGTCCCCGACTTGCAGCACCTCGCAGGTGTTGCCGATTGAGACCACGACGCCTTCGTCTGGGACTTGCTTCTCTTCGACCGTCTTCGGGATCGCAAAACCCATCTTTGACAGGTTCTGGTATTTCGAGGCGACGGTGGCCTGAAGTGTGGTCGCCCGAACGACAACGCGGGCGAATAGCGGTTTCAGTTCTCTGCTCATATTCTCCTCTTTGCGCGAGTGCGCTGAAGAGAAGATAACCTACCAACGGAAATGGGGAAGAGGGGGAGGCTGGTGGAGGAACAACCTCCCCCTGGAAGCGCAAGGGGGCTGGCGCTTCCTGATGACCGGTTCAGCAGCCCCGGCCACCCTTCTTCATGGGCTTCTTCTTCATATAGATCACCTCCTCACAGAAGTCCTCGAATTGACTCGTATGCCTGAGCGGGAGTGTTGGCGGGACGGCCAATGATGCCGCTAAGGTATTGCTGCTCAATGGGAAGCAGGTAAGCCGCTTCGTTCAACTGATTGCGATTCGGCACCAGTTCCTGAGCCAAAAGGGATGCGTAGTAACGCCTGACGGGGTCGGTTCTGAATGCAGAGTTCACGCCCTGCGTTCCCAAGGTTCCAATCGCGGCACGCTGCTGAAGATTGGTCATCCCAGGCCCAATGAAGGTCGAGATCTCTGCCGGGATTGCCCCAACGGTCGGAGCAAAATACTGCGGTCCTACGACTGGAGCCGGGGCCGCAAAGGACGTGGCAAGCTCGTTCAACCCCTCGGGGCCTGTCGAATACGAATAATCAACTGCCGGCGCGGTCCCAGGACCAAATGTGCTGGCAAGGGCATTGCCAATGGCTTCAGCGCCGCGAACCATCAGGCCAGGCGTTGTGTACGCAGGGGGGACGGTGTTCAGCGAGTTGAAGAACCCGCCCAACGCATTCGACGCTTGCTCGCCAAGTCCAGGCTGCGGCGGGGGCGAAGCAGGAATTGCCCCAAATCCAGGCATGCCCAGTTCTTCCGGCCCCATCGCATTGAACGACCGCGGCGTCTCGACTGGAGCCTGGGGGGCCAACTCGGACATGATCCGATCAACTTCGTCTGTGTAACTGGGAGCGGGCAACGCATCGCGCGTGATATCAGAGCCAGACATCATGTCGTTAGGCGCGGGCTGGTCAAAGCCAACCATGTCTCGCTCGTTGGCGCTGCCGAAATCGCCATAGCCGCCACCAAAGTCTCCGGCCTGACCACCCTCGCCGCCGCCACCGCCGGAGTCATTACCACCGCCGGCATCGTCGCCGCCGCCAGCAACTTCAAACTCCAGCAATCCGGTCTTCGGGTTGCGTGTTCCTTTGCCGCCAAGCGCCCGCAACAGCGCCTTTTCGCGGGGCATGACGTGGGCAACCTCGGTGTCCTTGCCGCGGCCATGGCTGCGGATGACCTCAAGCGCCTCGGCAAGTTTCATCGCTCGCTTCATTTGCTCACCAGGATCTGAGGATCTTTGAGGGCGCGACCGATCGCTTGCAAAGCCATGTCGTAGCCCTGCGCTCGACCAAGAGACAGCATGTCATTGGCTGCACGGAAGCGGTAGAGGGGGTCTTCTGTTTTGACAACCCGCAGCAACTCCTGGGTCACAGGGTTGCGCTTCCACATCTCGATCTCGTCAGGGTCGAGCTTCACTTCTTCCTCGCGGCTCGCATGTTGTCGATGAGGTTGGGGTACGGACGCCCAGCCTTCTTCGCCGCAGCCTTGGCAGATGCCTTCTGCGCGGAGGTGAGGGACTTGGGCTTACCAAGGGATTTGGGACGCGCGCGGTCCCAGATGGGCTTCTTCATGTCAGCACCGCCATGCGCGAAGGGATTTGTTGATCCGGGAGTTGGGATCATTGGCCGTCTTGGCCGAGGTGAGCTTCTTCTTCATACCCGTCATTCGGGCGCAAAATGACTTCTTGCGTGGCCCACCTTCCGGCTGCGGCGGCTTCAACGTCCCGCCGGTCGCGGCCTTGTAGCTCGCTCGACCCTTGGCGTTGAGGCCACCGGACCTCGATTGTCCCTCTTTGCGTTGCCAAGCTGGCGTCTTCGGCATCAGATGATCTCCAGTTGCTCAAGGATGTCGATCAGTTCACGCTCGCTCAGGCCATAATATCGCATTGAGAAACTGCCTTCCATCCCCCCATTCGTAGCACGGGCGGTCATCGCGGCAGTTGCCGACATGCGCGCCGCACAGCGGGCAGAACCAGAAGCCGCGACCTTGTGGGCCTTTCCGCTGCCGGCAGACGCCCGCGCAAAGCCCTTTGAGGTCGCAACCGTGCCGCATATGCGGACAACCCTGGCCTCTTCGGCCTTGATCTTCCGCAGTTCCTTGCGGAGCTTCCTCTGGTCTTCCTTGGTGAGGCCCAAGGCGATCGCATTGCCGCGGAGAGAGACCTCGTCCAGACGACCGATGTCGCGCTCTTGGGCGACAATCTGGGGGACGGTTTCTTCTGGCCGCACACGCAGATAGACGCCTGGCGAAACCTGCCGGATGTAGGAACTGCCAATCCGCTGATACGAGGCCCATCGAGCGAACTTCTGCTCAACGGACGGAGCCTTCGCTGCCGTGGGAACGGTGGTCGCGGCAACCGTACTGAAGCCAACAGCATTTGCAGTCGCCGTGGCGCGGGCCGAAGTGGTCGCGGAAACAGCAGAGGAGCCGGTCGCAGATGCGGTGGTCGCCGCTGTAGATGCTGCCGATCCAGCCGCGGAGACAACGCTGCTTCCGCTCGCAAACGCCGAAAACGTAGCAAGAGCAGAGAATGCGGCGGCAACTGTGCTACTGCCCGACGCACTTGCGATGGCAACGCCGGGAGACGACGAGATCGCAGCAACTGTGCTTGACCCTGTTGCAGCCGCCGTGAACGTAGCCAGAGCGGAGAACGAGGATGCGACTGTGCTGGTGCCAACTGCTGCGGCAGAGAATGTCGCAGCCGCCAGCAATGCAGCGGCAACCGCACTTGAACCGGATGAGAGCGCTGTTGATGTCGCAAGGGCAGAAAACGATGCCGAGACCGTGCTACTGCCAGAAGCCGAAGCGTCTGCTGTAACTGCCCCGCCCGCGGTAGATCCAACGGCGGAAACAACGCTTGACCCAGTCGCAGATCCGTTAGATCCACCGCCTCCGTAAAGCGAACCAAATAGGAGTGTGAGTCCCTGTAGAGGAGGCACGCCTCACATCTCCCATGCCGATCAATTTGCGATCGGCTTTAACTTCGCAAGGGTTGCCTTGGCCTCGACAATCTCCGCGTCCACGCGGACGACGCCCTCGATGTCGCCAACCGCTTCGGAGTTGCGCCTCGCCTGTTCCAGCATAGCGAGGCGCTTCTCCACCATCGACACGATGTAATCGATGGACATCACGATCAGACCGGGACTTCTTCCCAGGTCAGTCGGCCAGCCGCCGAGAAGACCGTGGAGGAGGTCGTGTTGAGGAGGGCGAAGACGCCACCCGGCGGCACGATGATCGCGCCCTCGAAGTTTTCGACCCCCTGATAGGAGGGGAGGAGCGCCGTCGAGGCCAGCGTCGTGTAGGTCAGGCCCGCCGGGGAGGGAAGGGCGCTGCCCGCCGCGATGACGAGGTTGTTCGTCAGCCCGGTCAGCGCCGTCGCGCCCGCGAAGCCACGCGCCTGGGAGCCAGCGGCGATCAGAGACTTGGAGTTGTACGGGGTGAGGCCCGTGGTGATCGCGCCGTTGCCGGTCGAGACTCCCCACACGAACACGCCCGGCCCCGCGCCCGAGGTCAGGTTGTTGGCGACCACGTTCAGCATCGCCTGAAGCAGGACGACGTTGACGGTCGAGGACAACGGGTTCCAAACGCCAAGAATCGGCGTCGTCGTCGCCGTCAGCGTGATCGTGTTGGCCGAAAGCGCCGCCAGCGACGTGTGGCCGGTGAAGAAGGTATTTCCACGATAGTTCTGCTCGTACTTGTCGCCATGAAGCTGCGACACCGCCATGTCACCCTGGCGACCCTGACGGATCGGCGGGTTGACGCCATCGCCCACGTTGACGGGGCCGGTTGTGCCTTGGATAAGCATTGAAGTCTCCGTTACTGGTTGAAGAGGGTTGGATCGTCTCGGAATGCCTTGTCATCGTCGGGCATCACCGAGTTGATGCCGAGATAGTAGGGAAGGTCCGTCAGCTTCGCATTCAGCAGCTTCAACTCTCGGACCACGTTGTTGAGAGCGTCGATCACACCGTCGTCCTTGGTGCCGCTTTCCTCGTTCTGGATACGCAGTCGCCCCAGTCCGTCCACCACCATGCGCTGGGCGCGTTGCTCCAGATCGGCAGCGCCGACGAGAACGGGGCCACGATTAGATGTGGCGGGGATCAGCGTTGCGCCTGTGGTGACGTGGCCGACGACGGCGGTGTTTCCGGCGGTGTCCGTGAGGATGCGGCGGACGTTTGTTCCGTCAGAACCGGATATCTGCACCGGGTTGTTAGCGCCGTGAGCGCTTCCAGCAGCAGTCGGCCCTCCTATGGCCTGAATGCCAGTACCGGCGGTGGCAACGGTGGCACCATTCACGTTTTGCAGGTTCATGTTTATGGACCCCATAGGGAATCCAAAAGACATGAGTGGGCCGGAGCGCAAATACACGGCGCACCTGACTACCGCGCTCGGGGCGGTGAAAAACACCCTGAAAAACCTGCAAACAGCGGGGAAGACAAGGAACTGCCCAGCCGAGTTCCCGCTAGTCGTCGCTGTGTAGGATGAACTCCCTACGCTTAGGCCACCAATTGTCACCCAGTTGATGCCGTCGTGGCTTTGCTCGATGCCGATGTTTGATGACAGGGCGTTTTGAAGAAGATGTAGCGCGATGGTAGAATACCCGCGACACTCAAAGGCGCGCGAGTACCGGGCCGTGGCCGCTATGCCTTGCTCAACGAAAAACGGTCCAAGGCCATCCGCAGGGAAAACTCCGCCCCGCTCGTCAACAGCAACCTGCCGCTGCTCTCCAATCGGCCCAATGCCCGCAATCGGCATAGGCGTCGCGGTGTCGATGGGCAGCGGGAAGTTGGGGTGCAAGCCGACAAGCTGAAGCGGCTCGTCGTTGCCGGTAGAGATCTCGGCGGTGTTGAGTTGCTCTGCGGCTTGCTCGATGGACCCCAGGTCGTCCTGCCGCACCGGCATGGGGTTCGTGACATCCACGTCCCCGCGCGAGACCCCGTCGCTGCCGACCGTGATCTTGACGCGCTGGTGCAGCACGCCGTCGATCTCGTCGGCGGCAGCGGTTGCGCCAGTGCCTGGGGTAATACCGACGTTGTCAGCCATATCAGTCTTCCGTGATGATCGTGCCAGAATTGATCTGCGGCGTCACGCCATTGCTGATCGAAATCCCTGGCGTCAACGTGCCGGAATACAAGATCTTCCCCGTGCCAGAGCTTGCCGTTCCGACCGAGAAGAATGTGGCAGATGCCGCAGCGCCTCCAGTTGAGGCCGGGAACGCCTGTAGCGCGGCAAGACTTAGCGTGCGCGCCGAAACCGTAAACGCCGCGGAAGTCCGCGCCACGCCAACGCGAGCATACGATGTGTAGGAGATCTCGTTCGTAGACTGGTTCCCCGCCGAACCGGGATCAGCCGTGTGCAGGGCAAGCCAAAGGCTCGTGATTGGCGACGACGCTGCGTTGTCCGCAATGTTGGCAATCGCGCCGCCATTGAAGAACAGCTTCAGGAAGTCATTGGTAAACGTCAGGCCCTTTGGCATTTCATCCTCTCTTCAGCACGACTTCGCGCGGTTCAGACGATATCTTGACCTCTCGGGGAGAGTTCCGCGCCTGGATCTCCTCGCGCTTGGTCTGAGCGTCAATGGCAAGTTTCTCGCGATCGATCTGCGCTTGCATCTGCAACTTCATCTGCTGGATCTCGCGCTCAAGCGCCAGCTTCTCCTGGGCAATCATGCGGTCGTTCTCAAGCCGCATCTGCGCCACCATACGCTCGCCCTCAATCCGCATCTGTTGCAACGCCTGGTCCGCCTGGATGCGCTGCGCGTCCATCTGGGCCTGGATCTGTTGCTTTTGCTGCTCAAGGACCAGTTCCTGCTGCGTCTTCTGCTGCTCCATCTGGAGCTTCTGCGCCTCAATCTGGGCTTTCTGCTGCTCCGCAATGGCCCTTGGATCTGGCGGCGGGGGCGGCATCTCCTCCACACTACGCGGCAACAGGGCGTCGATCTGCTCAATCTCCATCTCCTCAAGGAGACGGCGCGACACCTTGAGCAGGGCATCCTGGTTGCTGGCGATCAGCGGGTTCTTCGTTGCGAACTCAAACAGGAACTGCGCCTTTTGAACCCTGGCTTGCTGGCTCGACAGCCGCGGATCGGCCACCGGCATGATCATCATGTCCTGCATGAAGTCTTCCGCCGTGACCATGTTCTGCTCCGTGCCGTCCGGAGTCAGCGTGATGAACGCCTCGTACCCGCGGAAGTACAGACCGTTCAGCCGGTATATCTTGTTCAGTTCCTTCGACCAGGAGTTGAGCAGGAACTCTTGGACCGACGTGAAGACCATCAGCGCCTGGTCGATCAACTGGCTGACCGTACTGGGCTGAAGAACCTTGGTCACATCGCCAGACACCGCATCCGTCGTGGCCCCGATGCGCTGCGCCCGCGCCTCGAGCATGCTGATCGCTTGCATGACCGTTGGCGGGGGGGCCGGGAAAGACATCGTCTTGATGCCCTTCTGGATGTCGTCGGTGCTTGCCGATACAGATCGGAAGCTCCCCAACTCCATCTTCACCGGCCCCTTACCAACGTTCAGGCTCTCCGAGATGAAACCGGACATGTTGCCGGCAATGCTCAGAGTCGTCGCGTCGATGAACTGGCGCAGCAACTTGTTAATGGCGATGTTTGCGTTTCCAAGCATGAACCCAAGGCCGAAGCCGTAGAAGCCGTCAGGGTTCACCAGGAAGCGGTAGTGGGTGTATTCCTCAATCGGCAAACGCCCATTCGTCGGACGCCCGGTGTCGTCAACCTCGTATCGGACCTCGATCCGCAGAAGCTCCTCAGAGGTCACATCCACCCAGACCTTGTACGGCTCTGCGATCCCGTCCCCGTCGAGGTCGAGGTCGCGGTGCTGCTCGATGATCTGGGCGTAGTCGTCGCTCTCGGACTGGACCTGTATGATGCCCGTGTCCTGGTCGTTCTGATCCTGAATGGGCGACCGCAACTGTCCGATCAACATGGGGTCCGGAGCGACGAGGAAGTATCCCTCGCTCGCGCGGATGCGTCCCTCGTTCAGGGGCAGGTGGATCAACTCGGTCTTGCGCGTCACGTCCTCGATGTTCACCGGACCAGCGGAGTAGGGAACGTAGAGATCCTCCGCGCGCACCGGGCGCACGACAATCTTGTTCATCACCGGGTCGAAGTAGGTCTTGGAGAAGTCAGACCCGTGGACGGCCACGCGCAACAGCATCGCGGCCTTGTCCTCCTTGTAAGACTGGTCCTTAACGAACAGCGTCCATTGCAGATACTGGCCAACCCGCTTGGCCCGCTCCGTCGCACCATCGCCCTGCATACCCACAGGGATGGCGGCAACCGGCATACGGGAGGGGAAGAATGCCTTGTAGGCGCGGGCCTGGAAGCTGTTGCACGCCTCAGTCAGCAGACCCAGGCTTTCGGTCGAACTGCCCTCCCAGGGGCGATTGATCGGCGCGTCCTGCTGGTTGTAGACCGCAACCCAGTCGGCGTGCATGGCATCCCACCCCTGCCGCGACATGCGGTCGGAGTTGAAGTCCGTGAGGCAGATCTGCGCGATCTCTTTGCGCGCCTCCATCTCCAGACCTTCAGCCACGTTAACGAGCAGCGCCGAAAGAGCTTGCCGCTTCTTGCGCTTGATCTTCTCGTTATCGCCACGCCACTTGCGGTCGTTCATGCAAACGCATCCTCAAACCTTGGAAGCCGGCCTTTCGTGTTCTTCCAGAGCCATGCAACCATGCCAGGTCCATGCGCGTCCCAATGTATCCACGGGGTTTCGTTGAGGAAACGGGTGAAGTCCTGCGCCTGGCAAAGGATGTCTCGGTCGGTCCAGAACGTCTTGTTGTTACCCGCGACCCCGACTTCCATGGCGAAGTACTTCTCCGTTCCGTCCTGATGCCGCGCATTCTTGTCGATCTTGGTCTCGTCCAGATGACAGGAATCGAAAGCATACAGGCCAATCGAAGAGAACCCGAGGAACTGCCAAGCCAGGATCATAGCACGGCCCGCAGAAGAAGATCCCCCCCCCATCAACATTTTCCGGTGATGGTTAGGAAGGACAGACGCTTCGTCCGCGCCAACCGCAGCGTGCCAGCCCCAGACATCGCCACCGGTCTCCAACAATCGGCGGGTGGTCGAGGGGTCAACCATCGAGGCCAGGAAGTATCGGACGCCAGGATGAGCCGCCGGCAGAAGATCCGCCCTTGCCTCGCCATGGGTGGAGATCCCTTCATGGGGACGGGGATCGAGCAGGACGCAGCCAAACGGGACAATCCCGCGGGCAATGAGCTTGGCATGGCTGTGCTTCACGCAAAACGCCACAGCCCCGTCCAGGATCTCCTTGCGGATTGCCGCCAGAGTTTCCGGCATCTCAAGGGACGGTCCAGCCGAGATGATGATCGCCCTGCGGCGGTGGGGAGCAATCGACTGCACCCAATTCGGCATGAGTTCAAGGTTTTCAACGATGTTGGCCTGGATAACGCTGTTCTCAACGCAGTTCTGCGTCTTGACCACCATGTTCGTGCTGAACGACCCAGCCGTGATCTCCTTCAACTCCTCCTTCGACGCGATCGCAAGCTGCCGGTGCCGGAAAACCGGGAGATCGGCGTCGAACTCAAAGTCCTTTTCAACGGCTAGGTGGACAAACCCGCCGCTGGGAGAGACCTCAATGCTTTCAAAGGCAACCAGGTCCGTCTTGACGTTGTTGATGCCAAACCGGGTCGTGTCCACATGCGCGCCGCGCGCGTCCGACGAGTACCAGCCGCGGTAGATGATCTGCGCCCCGTCCAACAGCGGCAAGCAAGCCGCCAGGAATTCGACCGGCTGCATGTCACAGTCGAGGACGACAAGTTCCCCAGGCTCAACTACCTCCATCTGCGTAGGCCGCAAAACCCGCGCCGTCCTCCCCCGCAGGAGTCGGGCCAGCAGCTCGGCATTGGTCAGCGCAAACTTGCGGTTGCCCTTCTTGTGGACGAAGTAGTCGGTCAGGATCGACGCCTCAAAGGCATCAAGGCCGTGTGGGCCAATTCCCTTGGGAGCGAGATCCTCCCACACCGAATCCGCATGCTGCACATGGGCGACCAGCATGGCCATGAAAGCATGGCTGTCGTGCAACTCAGAGAGTTTCAGCACGTTGTCGTCTTCGTAGAGCCGAACATACCGCTCGAGGAAGTCTCGACCTTTGCGTCGGAGGTTAAACGACATGAACCCACACTCAGGGTGCGGCGCACTCTCAACCCGCGACAACAGCGCCCCGTCCTTGTCCGCAGGGCAGATCTTCGCAAGGAAGTCCTCATCGATAGGCTTCATGGTTTCGATGTCGCCGTCGAGCCACATCAAGTAGTCGTGATCCGCCGCGGCCTTGAGCGCCACCTTGAGGGCAAAGACCTTGTGGGCGAACCGGACCAGATCCTGCCGGTAGTCATAGCCCGGTGCTTTCGGGTCCATGACCCGGTCCTTGTGACGCTCGCAGAACGCCACAAACCCCTCATCCTTGGCCAGATCTGCGTCGCTGACGACCAACGTCTCCATCTCCGGAGAGAACAGCGCCGCGGTCTCAAGCCACCGCTTGCCGTATAGCTCATAGCCGGCGTCAGACCAGCTTGTAACAACCAGGACTTTCAATCAAACCTCCCCTTGACCCGCATCATGTGGTCGTACTCGTTCGTCCACCAGCCGGCAAACGGCACGTTCTTCATGTGATCGAACCACGGCCCGCCATCGGTGTAGTGCAACAACCGCGGCTTGACCTTCCTGGAGCTATGGCCAACCAAGTAGTTCCACCCCGGCTCAAGCGCCCCGATCTTGTTGTCAGGAAGCCACTCAAACCCGTGCAAGAACGACCCTTTGGCCGTGTTCACGACCTCTGGCGTCAGCGCCCGGTTGTCCGGATGCCCACAGTTCCACAGGACCACGGACGACCAGTTCTTCCGCGGGTATGCCTGTTGGACCTGGCTGTCCATCTTCCGCACGTTGGTCGGGACGTGGGTATTCTTCACCACCATCACCGCGTACTGATCGTCCGCAGCCGAATACAGCGAGGCTATGTTGTCCACCCATAGGACATCGCAGTCGGTGAACAGCGCCCACCCCTGATACCGCTGGAGCGCCGGCACCAAGAACCGCGTGAAGGCGAACTCCGTGCTGAACGGTCGCCCGTCCAAAACATCGATCGTCGTCCCGTCCTTGTTGACCGTCCATTCGCGGTTGAAGAACCCTGCCGCACGCATCTCCTTGTGCTTCAAGGCCCTGATGTACAACGAAATTGTCGACTTTCGTTGGCAGGAAAACGACGCAACATCAAAAGCATCACGCTCGCGCCCGTCGTACCCGATCCAGTACGGGAATGGTTCCATGTCAGTCTCCATCGAAGACGAGGTGAACAGGGGCTTTGGTGGGAACGAACACATGCTGCTCAAACACGCCGCGCCACCAGTCGGCAGGGCGGATGGTCAGATGCGCGTTACGCCCATCCGGAAGCGTCTTCTTTGCCGCCCTGGTCGAGATTGAGAAGAACGCAAACTTCCGCGCCATGAGCCGGCAGTTGAAGATGGCATCCTCAATCTCCTTGCCCTCCAAATGCTCAAGGACATCGCAGCAGATAACGCCATCAAAACCGCGGAAGGCATTCGGCAGCATGTTGATCCCAGGCACGGCGGGATCGTAAAGCGTGGGCATCTCAACCCCCCATGCCTCATGCAGCTTCTGCTCCTTGTACTGCAAGCCCTTGCCGCTGCCGTAATCCAGAAGCGTCTTTGCCCCGTACTGATCAATCAGGGCCTTGATCTGCTCCGAGTTCTTGGCAGTCGAATGGCCAGGGAACAACCCCTGGTCGTGCATCTTCTTGTACTGCTCAAGGTTGCTCATGGCACGCTCGCGACAATCCACATGTCGCGCCCCTTCTGGTGGAACTTGGCGTCGTGGCTGGCCTCTTTGACCACGAACCCAGCCGCATTCAACTCGCGCAGGAACTCGCTCACGGTCCACACGTATCGGTGGGTCTCGTAGTCAAGCCGGTCCCATTGGTTCCCATAGAACTGGGTCTTGCCCATGTTCTGCGGGCCGATCTTCGTGTCGATGTGCGGAGCGTCGCGCCCGCGCAAGTACCACTCGATGCACTTGTCCAAGTCAGGCATCTCGACCAAAAGCAACCCACCCTCTCGGAGCTTGCTCTTCCAATGCCGCAGGTTGTCGATCGTCTGCCAGCGGGTGAAATGTTCGACCACATGGACAAGAAGGATCTGATCCACCGTCCCGTCCCGCACGGGCAGGTCGCAGATATCGGCCTGGATGTCATAGTCAGAACCCGTCCTGCTGGTATCGGCGGGGTCGTAATCAAACTTGTCGATGTTGACCCACCCAGGCAGCTTTCTTGCACCGCACCCAAGATGCAGCTTGAGCGGCGCGAGTTTATGCTGCGCTGCAAAATCGTTGATGATCATTTGCCCCTCTTCATCGGCTTGATCACCAGTTGATACCCAACCGAGTTCAGCACCGCCTCGAAACTTACCAACTGCGGGGCATGGCCGTAACGCCATTGGCTGATCGTGTCCACGGACAGGCCAGACTTCTCGCAGATCAGGTTCAACGTCAGGAACTTGTCCCGGTTAAAGATCTCAAACAACTCCCGTACGAGGGGGTTGATGTTCTGCGGCACAGACAACGGCTTGCAGCGCCATCCGCGCCGCTTGTCCGCCATGCGAAGGTATCCAAGCCGGCGGGCCTGGGTGATGTGCTGCGTTGCAGTCATTTCACCAACCTCGCAAACGTGGACCAGGTCATGTACACCCGCGGCTCTTTCGACGGACGACCGGGTTCAGGGTCAATCCTCACGACCAGCACATCCGCCTGTCCAAGCCACCGTTCGCCCGTTGCCCAGGCCTCGTCCTTGCGCTGCTTGGCCTCGACCAAAATCCGCCCGCCGTCAGGCAACACAGCCTCGACATCATGGGGAAACGCCTCAAACGCACCGGACCCTGGTTGACGCCGCGCCTGGATGCCGATCGCCTCAAGCTCCTTGACGATCCATTGCTCCAGCTTGCGCCCCTTGGCCTTTGCCGACTTTGCCTTGATCATTCGTCCCTCCTCTTGATCACGCCATTGTCAATCATGTGAAACAGCGCCTCGCCGTTCGCCATCTCGTTCACGGTCCAGTTCCTGCCGGCAATGCACGCAAACACGCGCTTTCGCACGGACTCGTCCCCAGACCACACGCGCGCATTCCTCGGCAACCACGTCATAGGGGCCGTAAACATCACCGGGATGCCACGCTCCATGCACGCAAAGGCAACCGTGCTGTTGAACGACACAAACGCGCAGATCTTGTCAAAGAACGCCACGTCCTTTGGCCCCTTCGGCACGATCAGCATGTCGTTCTCAGGAAACATCTGCTGTGCCGCCCGCGTCCACACCGCATCAAAGTCATGCGACAGGCCAAAATGGTCGCGCATGAACGGACTTGGCGGCTGGTAAGCAATGATCCTTGACTCGGTGCTGGCAATCGGCCGGTCGAGGAGAATTGTTCCCCTTTTGACCAGCTTTTCGAGCCGATATGTATCGCGCATGGTTGGCTCAACAAAGCCGCTCGCCTGACTTTCCGGCGAAAATCGGTAATAGCCCGTCGCCTGGGCCGGATCTCTCGACCGCTTGAAGTGGCCGTGGTCTACGTGAATCCACCGCTTGCCTTGCTCGGCGCATTTTTCGCGCAAGCCTTCAGCGTAAAGCAGACCGTAGTGCATGTTGTTGTCTGCAAGGGCAGCGCCGTGGTGGACCGCACGCGCGCCATAGAACTCGTTTGCAAGCGTCTCCCCGACCCTATGCGGAGCGCCCTTCGGAATGAAGAAATTGAGCAGCATGGGTCACCATTGATTCCCGTGACCCAACGACGGCGGCGGCAGCACCCGGTTAAGCGGAGCATTTGTAACCCAGTCGGTGTACCGCTGGTCGCCCATCAGCTTGCGCCACGCGCGCTCAACGTCAGGGATCTCGGACCTGTAGCCCTCAACAAGGCCCTTTGCGCTGATGTAGATCCGGCAAGTGGCGTGACCTTCGGTTTGCCAACCAATCGCAGCAATTTTCTTCTTAGCAACCATCTGAGCGACGACATTGACAGCTCGGTTTCTGTCCACATCAAGCGCCTTGGCAACGTCAAACGCTGTGAACGGGCCTTCCCGCTCGTCCACAAACTTCAACGCATCAGAAAACAACACGCGCCTCATCGTCCCCTCCTGGACCTGACCGCATATGGATCTCTTGAAGCGCCCCCGCCGCTGAACTCGGAGGCCAACTCAAGCATCTCATCCCTATACCGATCTTGGGCGGTTGTCACGCGCGAATATGTCGCCAGCCCAAACCCTACCTCGTCATAAATATGGTCTTCCTGCGTGCGCGTTGACGGCCCCTTGTCAGGCTCAAGCGTGTCCAGCACCAGGCCAGGCACCGTGCGCCAGAAGTGCCGGCAGTTGGCCGTGACGTAGAACATCGGCCTCACCACGCCATGCTCATCCGGCTCGCCAACAAGGCGGTTGATCACCTCGGTGTAGTTGGCCTTCCGATCCCTTCGCCCCTGCCGCAAAATAAACACCCCGTTCGTCGCAGATCGCATGTTCTGCTGCGGACTCGGCCCGTCCTGGCTTGCCCACATCTGCGGGTCAGCAACGCGGACATCGATCGGCGGCAGATCCATCTCCGCCTCCAGCTTCAGCACCTCCCGCGCCACCTCGCTCGATGACATCCGGCACCCCGTATCCGCCTCGCCAGACCACCCATACCACTCGGCAAACCGCACGATCGCCCCCTTCGGCAATCGCACATCGGGGAACCCATCCTTCGCCGCCAGGACCGCCCCCTCGCTCACCACGTACCAGCCGATCGAGAAAGGCTTGGCTGTTCCCCAGTCCATAGCCATGATGTGTGTCCAATGCCGGGGTGGCTTGAAGTGCCGTACCATATGCCGCCCCCGCTCCAGCATGCTGAGTGCGGCCCCTGCCACCACATCCCAGTCGCCATCTCGCAGGGCCTTGGCTCGCTCGGCTGACAAAGCCGTGAATGATCCCTCATAGCTATCAACATCCAGGTATGGGTTGTCGTCCATCCGCGCAGGGATGTACACGCTCGTCCACCCCTTCGCCTTCTTCGACTGTGTCGTCCGATCGTGGAACATGTGCATCGGAGGCGCTTGCTCGATGAACACCTCACGCAAGAAGTTGTGCGAAGGACCGCCAGGATTGCTCCCAATCACGATCCGCGGGAACATCTTCTCCTGCGTCGGCTCAAACCTCCCAAGCCGCACCCGCGTCCGCAGAAACTTGATCTGCTCGGGCATGAACAGCGCAGCCTCGTCAATGCCCAGCCAATGCATCTCCGCGCCCTGGTACTTGAAGATGTCCCCCAAATCCTCGGCAAAGCAAAACTGCAAGAACGCTCCGTTGTAAAACGTCAGCTTGCGGTCCGTCTCCTTCCACACCGCAACCTCGGGCGGAATCCCCATCTGCTGGATCGGGATCAGATGGTTGTCCTTCAACTCAGGATACGTCCGCCGAAACAGATACGCCTGTAACCCAGGGTTCTCCAAACAGGCAATCAACCCGTCCATCCGCAGCGCATGGCTCTTCCCGCCACCCGCAGCACCCCCATACATGATCTGCCGCGCCCTTACCGCGTGCAGAATCTGCTGCTTATCGTTTGGCTGGTAGCTCAGGGACCACTTGGGCATCACCGCCTCCAGGCGTCACGTCAATAACCCCACGCTCGCGCGCAATCCCCTCGTCCCGGCTCACATTGATCTCAATCACCATCTTCTCAGGCGAAGCATCAGCCCGAAACTCCTCCCGCCCCATGTTCTTCTCAAGCATCCAAGCCGCAGCCTTCCAGTCCTCGCTCCGCATAATCCGGTCAACCAACGGTCGCGCAGACATCGCTCGCGCCCGCCGAAACAACGACTCCAGCCGCGGATTCCCACGCCGCAACCCCTGTGCATACCCCGCGTCAACCCCAGCCGCCTCGCACGCCAAACCAACAGGCATCCCACTCGCAACCCCATGCAATGCCTCGGCCATCTCAGCCAAAGGAAAACCAACCCCCCCTATCCGCGGCTCACCAACAGCAACCAACGAATCCATCCACATCTCAACACTCGACTCAGGCCCCCACACCCCACCACGCCCAACAGGCAACACACCACCGTCCTTGTTCCTCATGCTCGCCTCCCGTCCAGCCAAATCCCACCCAACACTCCTAACACCAATCTGCCGCTCAGTCACCGCATACACCCGACACAGCCACCCCTCACTCGCCCCAAACTCCCACAACAACCTCACATGCCCCCAGTTCACCCCATAATGCTCGCAACGGCTCGCCGGCAATGGCACCGGGAACTGATCGTATTTTATTTTTTTTGTATCCGACAGAGCCGCCTCCTACCCAAGCGTGGGGTCATACACGTAGCGCGCGCAGACTGACTTGCAAAACCCCAAGGCCGGGTAGGGGGGGGGCTGTCGCGTCGATCTTCGCCTCTCCCCCTCCCCCTTCGCCGCCGCCGATCATCCGCGCGCTGGCCTAGGATTGCGCGTGACGACCGGACAGGCCGCGCCAGGCGACGATGGCCAGCGATGCCGATGGCGCGCCGTGATGGCCTAGCGCAGGGAGGGCATGGCGAGCGTGTGTGCGTCAGGCTCGGAAATCCGAAATCGGACGCGCGCAAGACACGCGATGAAGGGCGGAGTGATCTTGGCCATCCTGTCACGTTGCTCGCCGCGCTCGAAACCCGCAGCGCGCTAGGCGTCGCCCTGTACCGCCTCCCTCGCCTCTCCCTCTCTCTCTCTTACACTCTCTCTGTACTGGGTGAGTATGTAGGGAGAAAGGAAGGGAGTTCTTTTCATGGCCTCGCTTTTCCGAGCCGAAATCATTTCGACCCCGTCGCATCGTCACTATTGACACGT
>Ga0207939_1000124_pt1 | contig 27661 bp, 33 predicted proteins | sample LakMenEpi02Jun12_FD_150663 | JGI IMG/M metagenome (GOLD analysis project Ga0207939, IMG submission 150663) | Freshwater microbial communities from Lake Mendota, WI - 02JUN2012 deep hole epilimnion (SPAdes) | ecosystem: Environmental > Aquatic > Freshwater > Lentic | place: Lake Mendota, Madison... | reverse complement strand
TGGCTCATCAGCTTGTTTACCACCACCATAGCGTGTACCTAATTTGATACCAGCTCCACCGCTAGGTTTTGGACCTGAAGCAGCGGCCATTCTTTTCTTAGCATCATCAACAGTTGGGAATGCCTCGTTTAGCTGTTCTTTAACTTCTTCTTTTGTGATGACTTTATTAACAGCATCAATTAGAGACTGCGACACTTTGTCTTTAGCGAACATGTTATTTCTCCTGTTTTTGTTTCTTGTTCTTTTTAATTAGCAGACCAACTGTTTTATCTTGATCCTTGTATGTTTGCATGGGTTCTTTGTTTGATGCTCCCATTAGAACACCACCAACTCCCATATCTACAGCACCAGGATCGTCTATTGCTTCTTTTTGAGTTCTGAACTTGTTGAAACTTTTGCGAAGTCCTGCTGCGGTACCTTCCTTCATATATTTATCATGCGAAGGTTCTACATCCTCACGATAGGTTACATCTCCCAGACCAGACATGGGATATACAGTTCCTTGTTGTCTAGTGTCATATTCAGGTCCTATTCCTGCCACATTTCTCAGTCTTTGATTCTGTGTTGGGGAATCGACCAATCCTTTTTTCTTTATTTTTTCTTTGTCTTTGCTGAAGTTGCTTTCCTTGGGCGGCGGGCTGGCTTTGAGGGTGGGTCCTCTTCCTTCAACGTAGGTTCTGAAGATGTAACTGGAGTTACTGGCAACGTCTCCGTCTCTAACATCGTCTTGTCTTCCTGCTTTTCTGGTAATTTGGCAGCTTGGACAGTTGTTGTCAAAGAGGAGGCTTCCGTGTTTTCCACAACCTTTTGCTCTGATGTTGGCTTTTTGAATAGATTTAGAATCCATTGAATCATTTTGTTGCTCCTTAAAAAGTAAAGAAACCTTCTCGTTAATATTTAATTTTTTATTTCTCATCAACCAATCAGTAGAGATTTCATTTAAACTATCTTTATCTAAAAATTCGTTGATGTGATCGTAAACATCACTAATAGATTCCTCAACAATCTCTAAGTTATCATTGTTTTCAAATAGATTGAAATCATTGAACATACTGTAAAACTTAACTTTATTCTCTTGAGCTTTCACCCACTTTTCTTCACGAACTGACTCTGAGATCATTCTTTTCAGTCCAAGGTTTCTTTGACGGCTAACTTCATTTAGAGTATCAACGTATACCATCATTGTGGTATATCCAAGTTCTTCTAATTCTTCTTTGATCGTTGCTATGTTATCAAAGTTATCTGCTGTTCCATTGATGATTAATGGAGAGCGATTTCTAATAGCTTCTCTACGAAAATCTTTACTTTGTTCTGACAGTTTCTTTTTATCCATCAGATATTCAAATGCTTGTATTGTGCTTAGTTCTACTGCTTTTTGTTCAGCAACACCTTCACGAATAACAATGTCTTTTCCTGAACCAGGTCCACCAGTAATGAAGATTGCTTTGAACATACCTCTACTTACATTTTCATTTAGACCCATTCCTTTGCGAACATCATGAAATAGTTCTTTAGCATGTTTATCATTCTTCTGCATATGAGAAGATAGATTGCTCTTGAACGATTTGTAATCATTATTCTGTGCATGATTACGCATATCTGTTCCAGATATACCTTTTGTTCTTTCACCAGATGATGATACAGTTATCTTTTTGAAGTTATATGAACCATGTTTAAATGGTCTACCAGCCTCATCATGTGTTCTACCATTGTAATGATTAAGTAATCTTCTATATTCATCAACTCTGTCTGCACCAGCAATAACATGAAGATGAGTATATCCTTTAGCATGTGCATCAGATGCATGGTGCATAATGGTAGGCTTCTCTTTGCTTGATGTGATGATATTTGTATCAGGAAATGCTCTTTTTAAATGCTTCAGTTTCGTATCTGGAGATAAAGGATTCTTTTTGGCATCCTGCGAGTGTGATGCAATTACTAGATGATCTGACTTTTCTTTTTCTGCTGTTTGTTTTAGACCTTCAACATTCTCCTCATGACCTTTAGTGGGAGGATTCATACGACCAAACAGCATCGTCAGTTTTTTCTGGTTTTCTTCTAATAGTTGTGAAAATCTTTTCATTTTTAGCTTTTTGAGTGTGTATTTGCGGGAACTACATTCCAGCCATGAACATCCGATTTAAATGCATTACTCTTTGTTTTTGGTGAGTAGTGTGCCAAAGCAGTATGTGATCCATCTTTTTCGACATGGTGAATTGTGACTCTTTCTCCGCTTCTAGTTGCAGCATATCTAGATTTCGGATTATTAATAATTTTATGTATCGGAGAATCACTTCCAGAAGTCACTGTAGCGTGGACTTTATTTGGTTTATCTCCTTTTACATGGATCTTTGAAAAAGGCATAGTAGTTTCTGGTGCTAAATGATGTCTAAGCATTTTTCCAATCATGTGATGACCTTCATCACCAACATTGTGCAATAAATGATGGATATGAGAGTGTAGTTCTTTTGCAATATTTACTTTTACTTTTTTTCCAAGTTCGTTTGCTTTACTTTCTATATTTGTGAGTGATGGTGCTTTTTCTTCTAAGTATTCTTCTTTGATATCTTTTTTCTTGTCTTTTCTTGCAGCATCAATCATTCTACCTCTTTCTGTGGCAGACTTATCACCATGACCCATATCCGTATGTATTTTTTTCAATCCTTGTCTTGAAATTTTTTCTGCATTGAAACTTCTTGTTGGATGATCTAAAAGACCGTGCATGTGTATTGCTGGATTTTTAGCTGTTATTTGAGATGATTTTCCAGAAGATTTTAGAGATCCTCCATGATAGTGATCTTTTTCATTTTCTGTAGCCTTAGATGATTTTTTAATATGAACAGCTACATCGGATGGATTTTCTTGAGTATCTTTATGCTTGCCACTAGTAAATTTTTCAATGTCACCGCTTTTTGATGTATGACCTACTCTGTGAATTTTAGCTTTTGGACCATGTTCCATTTTTATTGTTTCGACCATGGCATGAGCAGCGGCTCTTCCATGTTCTTTTCTCAGTTCAACTTGATCATGATGAACACCCGAACCTAATTTTTTTATTTCTTTTTCGTGTGGTGATATTTCTGCTTTATGTTCGGGAGTCCCATATGTACCCTTCTCTTTATGTACATGGTGAATTAAATGAACAATAGTAGAATGTTCTACTATTTTTCCCGCAGAGTCGGGAGATAGATTTTTTAGTTTTTCTGATTCCGATAGGTGTTCTTTCTCATCATGACCTGCTTTTTCTAAATCTTCAGGACTTGGTCTGTCTGCACCATGATTCCAATGAACAAGTTTGGTTACTGCATTTAGATTTTTATTAAAAAAAACTGCATGTTGACCTTTGGGATTATTAAAAACATGAACGTCGATATTATGGTTATCATTTGTCTTAAATGAATGTGCAGGCTTTAAACTCTTATAGTCATGATCGTCTCCGAAAGACTCCGTTAGTAATCCTGCCTTTTCTATCCAAAGCTTTTTCTGTATTGATAACATTTATTTTTGCCTCGCTAAACGATTTAATCTATTGAACTCATTTCTGTCGTTCAATTTTGACACTTGTCCATCATGATTAACAACGAATCCTTCTGGTTTAACTGATTGTCCTTTTATTTCATGATCTAATCCACCAGTATGTTGTGCTAACACACGAACCAAAACATTTTTAGCATTTTGCAAATGATGATGTACTTGCAAAACCTGTTGTAGGTTTTGTTTATGTACATTAGTATGCTGAATTAATCCATTTAATTGATCCTGATATTTCTTTCTACCAGCATCAGTTTTTTTCTTATCTATTTCTTTTGTTAGTTTGTTTTCAATATGTTTTTGTAATCCTTCAACGGTTGGTTTCTCTTGAGTGTCTACAGTTGAGTTAATATAGGTTTTTAGATGTTCTCTAACAGGATCTATAGAGTGATACATATGAGGATTTTTATCATGTAACTTTTGTGCAGCGGCTACATGTTTTGCATATTCTGCATGATCGGTTTTAGTCATAACAACTTTTGATGTATCATGACCAGGTAGTCTATGATATACATCTGGATGTTCTGCAAAGCTGCTCAAATCTGGACTATAGTTGGCTGTCATAGCTTTTGCTGTAGGACCAACATATTCGGTGTGATTATAGATACCAAATTTGGCCTTAGCTATCTTCTTGCCTTCATCTGAATTTTTATTAGCAGAATATTTAATGACATTTGGAGTGAAGCTGTATTTGTCGCCTTCTTTTTTCTTATCTTTATTGGAGAATAAAACATCTCCTTGAAAAACACCTTGTTTTGGAGTTATTTTTGGTAAATGTGTTAATGCTGCTTTTAATTTTTCTACAAGACCTGGTGCATGACCATGGTTTTGTAGAATATCTTTTTCTGTATAATTGATTTTTGGGTTTTTGTTGAATGCTGACTTTGATGCAACAAAGAACTTGCCAGTTTCTGGATGATGGCCGTAAACAATAGATGGTGAGCCATCATGCTTCATGGTGAGAGAAGAATCGTGGGCACCAGAAATGATATGATTATGAACCTGATCTAATGCACCGACGGCATGTTCGAAGCCTTTGGCTCCGTCATTGATGGGATGGTCCTCTAGGTGCTCAATGTGTTTGAGCTTTTCGCCTTCCGGTTCTGTAGTTTCTTCTTTTAGAAATGTCTTGAATTTTAGCATGAATTCCTCAATTGGCAATACCCTGTGATTACCTATTGAGTATTTATATGATTAAATCGTCTATAATATCATAAATTGTATGGTTCTGTACATAGCCCAATTGTTTGATCTTGGTAACATCTAGAACCATATTGGTAGTCTGTACGACTTTGTGGAATTCAGCAGTTGCAACACTTTCCACGTTAGATGATGATGATAGTTTTTGTGCGGCATAGGTAATAGCATCAACTAAACGAATAGGAATACCATTTCCTATGTTATAGATTTCGTTGACTTTTCCTTTTTGTAGAACTAAATTGATAGCACGAATTGCATCGTTGACATAGATGTAATCCCTGTAGGCTTCACCGCCATCATATAGCTGAACTGTGTTTCCAGCTTGTAGTTCTTGTATCATGTACTGTAAGGCATTCTTCTTTTTTGATACCTTTTTATCAGCCGCACCTAAGACATTTGCCAATCTCAGAATTCTATATTTAATATTGAAGGTTTCACAATATGAAATGAGTAGCTGTTCTGCTGCTCTTTTTGTGATGCTATAAAAACCTTTGGGGTCGCAGCAGGCAGTCTCTTTAGCTGGCAAATCAACGTTTCCATATACAAACCAAGAACTTACAAAATTAAATGTAACGTCTTTTCCTTTGCAGGTTTCTAGTGTCTTAATAAGTGTCGTTAGATTTGTATCAATATCAATATAAGGGTCTGTCCAAACATTATAGTTGTCTACTGTCGAAATGAAGTAAAGAACCTCATTAGACTTTACTTCGTAATCGTTCCTCCCATTGACAATTACATTAGGAGTGAGTTTTGCATACTCACCACCGACAAATCCAGCACCTAAAATGTTCACCATTGTTGACATACTCCTTCGATGTACTTCAATACTTTTTCATTGTATAGTGGAGAGCAGCCAATGAAAAATACATTACTCAAAGCTAGATTAGAGTTCGGGTATTTCTTATAGTCATCTAGATGTTTATATCCAGGATGCAATAGAATATTTCCACTGAAATAGTTTCTAGTTTGAATTTTGTGATTCTCGAAATGTGATACCATATACTCTTTCATTTCTTGGGATTCACAATAGATAGGTACCCCAAACCATGATGGATCAGAACCTGGTGTTGCATTGATTACTCTTGCACCAGAAATATTATCTTCAATAAACTTCTGAATCTTTTCTTTGTATTCTCTGCGTTTGCTTTCAAGCATATCAAATTTTTTCAACTGCTCTAGGCCAATTGCACCTTGTAAGTCTAGAGGTTTTAGATTGTAACCGATGTTAGTAAACAAATATTTGTGATCAATGACACCATCATAATCATCTAACCAGTTATCAAATCTTTTTCCGCAAGTGCCACATTCAAGTAGATTATTTGCTCCTACACAATAACAATCTCTACCCCACCACGAAATGCTTCTTGCTTCTTTGATGAATGTTTCACTATTTGAGCATACCATACCACCTTCACCCGTACTAATGTGATGTGCTGGATAGAACGATGTTGTCCATGCATCATAATAATCAGTAATTAATCTACCATTCCAAAGAGAACCTAAAGAATCACAATTATCACCCAAAAGTGTCAGACCGTATTTGTTGCATAAAGCAACAATAAAATCCATATCTGGAGGGTTACCTAAAACAGGAGAAACAAAAATTGCTCTAGTCTTTGAAGTAATCTTTTCTTCTATTTTCAATATATCAAAGTTTAATGTATCGAGTTCAATATCAATGAAAACAGGCTTCATGCCATTCTGAATAATAGGAGCTATCGTAGTGGGAAAACCCACGGGCGATACAATGATTTCATCTCCATCTTTCCAGTTGTTATATTTTTTTGCTGCGGTAATAAGAACAAGATTAGCTGAACTTCCCGAGTTCACCATGTGAGAGTATTTGACATTGAATTTTTTGCTAAACTCATTTTGAAATTGTTCTACTTTTTCTCCTGAAACTATCCAAGAACCATTTACTAGGGTATCAATAGCAGCATATATTTCATTATGGTCCCAGAGTTGTCCCGAATATTGTACGAACTGTCCTTCTTGATAGTTATCGTAGTTCTTAACATATTTTGGTTGCACTGATTTTGACAGTGCATCGATCATTTCATTCGGCGTCATTCAATTTCTCCGTTCAGGATGTTCTATATACAAAAGTTCCTTCCATATCTTCACGATATGTTTCAGGAGGTAAATACCAACGATTTGTTTCGCCTGGATGCATATCATATGCATTTGGGTTACCACTGCCATGCCAACATTCAAGATCAAAACGATGATGAGGTTGTCCTTCGAATTGTGGTTTGAACATATTCTCAAGTGGCGTTTTTAATCTACGGCACTTTCTAAGGTATGATGCTTTTGCCCAGAAAAAATTACCAGCATAAAAAGGATGCGGCGGATTATTCAAAAATGCAGCACCACACATGTCATAACCTTCATCCAATTTAGCGACACATTCTTTCCATTTCTCTATGTTCCAATACTGCATGTATTTGCGCCAGTTTTGATGTCCTCCAGGACCGTGGCTAGCACCTTTGTGTGTGATAAAGCACACATAGTATTCATCATCATATTCGTGGCAATATTCTTGAAGATAGTTTACTGAGGTGGCTTCATACCATGGTTGATAGTCTTGATTGTAATGTAGAATATCGATATTCTTTCTATCTTTCCATCTTTCTTCTAGCCATGCATAGTTTTCTTTATTGTAGTGTGCAAAGAAATAGCCGAGTTCTATTTCATCAAGTAAACCAGTCTTTTCTAAAAGTTCTGTTTGTTCTGCTGTGATCTCTTTACCGCAGCCGATGTCTACCATGTGACTGAATAATTTAATTTTCATAGTAAGTCAGTTCTCCAATTATTTTTCCAAAACAAATTAATATTTCCTTTTCCTTGTAAGGCATATAGCGGCGTAGTATGCAGTAAACCCACAGAACCATAATAATAATTCAACTTCTCTTTTACGGGAAGAACAGCAGCAAAATGTGATGTTCCCGTGTCACCACCAACAAAATGACTACATGTAATAATGTGTTCAATGTTTTGAATGAAGTCTGTCGAGACAACAAAATCTTGTTGATTGATTCTATTATCTATGTTCTGCATTCCCAAAATTTTAGTATACCCTTCGTATTCTGGTTTCATGTAATGATCGATAATACCATTTATCATTGCAATTGACCAGTTACGATATACATTATATGGTGCGTCAATGACAGGAAAAATACATATTTTATTTTCAATAGTTTTATTAAAATTTAGTTCAAGAAGATCGCCTGTAACTGATCTATAATCCCATAGATTTACATCTCTTTCGGAGAAAGAATGAGTTCCTGGTTCTTTTGATAGAAAATGTGTATTATCTTCTAGCCAATCTCTAAATTTAATTACATACTCTGATGTTTGTATTGACCTATTGGGAACATGAATCTTTATGTTCGCATCTTCTTTTTGTAGATGCACGATAAAATTCAACAGTGCAATCAAATCACCATTACGCATAGGACCACCGAAAGTCCAAGGTTCAATATTAATAATCATTTTTCACCGACTATCATGAAGGAATCGTTTAAGTCTCTTTCAGAATAAAATATATTCTTATAATTCTTATCTAACATATAATCATTAATTAATTGTGGAGTAAAAACGTGTTTATGTTTTTTATTATTCCATGGTCTCCAATATTCTTGATTATAATGTGGTAAATAAAGAAATAAAATTCCATTGTCTTTTATTTTTGAAGTCCAATAATCTAGTGCGGCTACCCAATCAGACAAGTGTTCCAAACAATGACTTGAGTAAATGTAATCGACCTTTTCTTCTGGCAAGTTATATGCTTCCCAAGGATCTTGAAAATTCAAGTCGATGGGAATAGAGCCTGGATATGCCCACTCTAAACGATTACAACCAATATCATATCCTTTTCCTTTGCAGAAATATTTTGCAAATGGAATTGCAAACTGAGATGAGTTCCCTTCGGATTGAAATGCAGGATAATATCTTTGATTAAATTTAATTAAATCCATTGAAAATCTTTCACATAAACTAATTTGGCTCCACGATTTTTATAATAATGATTATCGAAAGAATGCTGTACGGGTTTACCATTCCAGTTTCTCACATCATCGCCCCACAAAACAAATAAATCTTTTTTCATTAAATCTGCAAGGATTCCAATTCCAGTAAACGTGGTAATTAAAGGATACTTATTTTTCTTAATGAGATTTAGATTATAATTCAAATCTTTATTGTAATCAAGATAATGTGCATTTTCTTTTGGTACAATTTGTTCACTTTCGATCATATTTGAGTATCGTCTTTCATCTACATCTGGAGCATCTTTTGGTGACCATCTATCTCCAATGATGACTTTATCTCCAACATCTTCTACCTCAATATCTTTAATTTTTAGTTCAAAATTTGAGTCTGGTTGTATATTGATGAAACTTGCATATTTTTGTGTTACATAAGGATTGACATCCGAAGTATCAATAATTGGTCCAGTGTCATCTAGTATAATATATTTTTCTGGTATATTAGATTCTTCACATAGGAATTTAACATCATGAAACATTTCTTGATGCATCAAAAGTTCTTTTATTCCTCTAAATCTTTGCAGTCTATCGCAAATGCTAAGACTTATTTTTACTCCATAATTATTGTAGAATCCAGATAACGCAGGAAGACAATTCATGAAGTCTCCTAGATTATGAATTCTTGGTGAAATTATTTTAATCATGCGTCATCGTATGTGTGATCATTATATGTTCTGAATATTCTGAACCAATCATTTGGATCAGCAGGATGTAATTCACAATTTTGTGGACTTGATAGATACGACATTAGAAGAAGTGTTTGGTCATCATCAATTAAATTATTTTCAAGCAAGAGTTCTACATTCTTCAATACAAGTTGTTTTAGTAGTTTCCATTTTTCAGTTCCAGCTACAATATGACAACCTTGAATATAAACATCTCCAGTATAAATGATACTATCAATTGACCTATACTTATCGATGGGATGCTGATTAAAGAAGTGTATTTTCTCTCTGTCGAAATTGTATGACCATTTGTTTTTTGGGGGTATCACCATATCATTTCTCACATACCCAAAGTCAATCCAGGCAGTTAGGTCGTTATGAATTAAACCTCTTTTTATAGCATCAACTGCATACCAAGATTTAAAGATATTCACGAGGACATAATCGGCATGCCAATATTCTATGAGTTGTGGGTTGACTACCTTACCATAATAGCTAGGATCATCCATCACTTTTTGCACCATGGCCTTTGTCAGTTCGAAGCCTTCAGGCAAATAAGATTCCGTAGTAACAACTTTCGTCAGTTCTTCTAGGCCATGATTTTTTCTTATTGTGCTTATTCTATCTTCAAAGTCAGGTGTCGTATAAATCACCATTTCATTTTGAAGTTTGGCTAATTTTTCAAAAAAATCAAAATAGGTATCTACACCTCTGTGTTGATACCATGGCAATTCTCTACCATGTTTAACTTTTGGTAAGTTACCTCTACCAATGTCATAGAATGCTGTAACTACTGAAATGTTATTATCCATATTTTCTCTCAATCTTTTCTTTCCATTCTGGCACTCTGTTGTATTGGTGTACCATTACATATTTCTCGCCTTTGCTTGTATAAACATATTCCCCATCAAAGATAGGCTCAGGACTCAATAGGAAGGGTCTGAAGCTGTTTATTTTACTTGGGTCTACTGTAGTCCCACATTCACATGCCCAATTTGTATCATGGTCGTTAAACTTGGTAACAGACTTATATGGTTCAATTGATAACATGACATTAACACCGGCTTGATCTGGTGTTGGATTTTGAACATTATTAATTGCTAAAGAAACAGCAAGTGAAAAGTTTTTGAACATCTCAAATTCGCCAGCCATGGAGCCAGCATTATAAATTGGTCGTTCTTTCATGTAAGCATAAACTTGCGGAAAACAATGTAACATATTTTCATTGCCCCAAGCTTCATGTTTATATAACAGACCTTCACATCCATAATTTAGTTTTTTGTCGCTTAGATGATTTTCTAGCCAAACAGAAGGATTCAGTTGAAACACAACATCAGATATATCTGTAGAAATGACATAGCGAATGTCTTTCATTTCAGATAGTACTGCCCAATAAAAATAGTGTCTGAGCATAGGAACTTGATAAGTCAAGCCTTCTGCGAACAAATAACCATCATTATCTTTATTACGATTGTTTGTTGTTAGATAAACTTCAACACCTTCAGATTTTAATTTTTCAAGTGTTTCATCTTTGATATTGAATGCAACTACTCCAATCTTACCTTGAAATCCAGATTGCTTGATTGAATTGATCCAATATTTCATTTTGTCGTATCCATATTCGGACACAGCACTAATAATCATATCTTGCATAATTCTTTTCCTAAATCTTCAATAACAGCAGTGATGTAAATTGGGTTAAGAGATACTCTTAGTTCTTCGGTGAGTTTTGTGTTGTCTATGATAAACTGTTCTTTGATAACATCACTGGTACATAAAAACTCACCTTTACCATAACCACGAATCAGATGTTTTGCTACTTTACCTATTTCAAGTCCATGATTTGAACTTAAATTATATATTCCTGTTAATTTTTTTCTTGAGATTAAATCTAACAGAAAAGATGAAGTGTATATGTCAATAAAATCTCTTTTTGTTTCTTGACCGATTGAAAATATAACCTTTTCGCTATGTTTCAATTGATCCATGCAGAAACCCATAAATGATTGTCTTCCTAATTCAAAACCAAAAAGATTAGAACCACGAACAACAACAGTCTTATCTCCAAACTGTTGTAGAATCTTTTTCTCACATATTAACTTGTTTTCACTATAAAAGTCAAATGGATTCGTAGGACTTTCTTCAGTGTATGCCTTGAGTTCTGATGATGAACCATAAACTTTTCTAGTTGATATCATTACATAATGGCAGTTATTTTCATATGCAAGTCTTGCTATCTCATAATCAACATCAATCGTTTCATCATATGTTTGAGTTTTGAATACTGGATTCAATGCACAATTAATTACGCCATCATATTGAGAAAAATCAACATGATGAACATCTTTATATGCAACGATATCATAATTCTTCAGTTTAGCTAGTTCTTTTCCTATGAAACTAGTTTTACCTACTATCAATCTTTTCGCCAAGGAAGTTTTCCTTTATAAAAATCATACATCACTTTATTACCTTGATCGAAGAATTCTTTCGATACTGATCCTTGATTACCATCAAGCATATAGTTTACGGTGTAATCTTTTGTGCAATCCCATTCTTTAAAGTGTGAAGCAATGGTGTGAAAGAATACTCTATCTTGACCCCAACCACCATGCCAAGCTGATGCTAATCTTATCAGAACATCACGGCGAACGCAATAGGTGTTTGTATCAATATGGTGAACATTAGTCCATGCTTGCCATTTACCTAGACTTTCGCAATCATCATTACATAAGAAGTTTCCTTCTTTATCTGTGATTTTTCTTAGACTGTATGCCCACTCTAAGTTATTTTTTTGAATGGTGTCTACGCAGGATTGAATATGATTTGGTTCGAACCAACAATCTTGATCTAAGAATGAAACATAATCTTCATTCACTAGATGAGAGAATGCTGCATAAACTCTGTGGCCATAGAATCCGTTTGCACCAACATTTTCTGGTAAGAAACAGATTTTGATATTTTTATTTGATAGGTAATTGTCAACAATAACCTTGACTTTACCTTTGAATTGATTACCATCACAGACAACATAACAAGTTGTCGGATAAGTTTGTGCTAGAACACTTTCAATTGCATGACGAACTTCAGGAGCACCCGTGGTGGGTAAAATGACAACAGCACTCATATTAATATTTCCAAATTATTTGATAACCATTATAACAAGGATTGTTATCAATTCTTTTCATGTAATCGAAAATGAATTGACCTTTCCCCCCACAAACACTTCCTTCAAGTAACGTATTGTTATCGTGGATTTCGTACCAATTATCATCTACACCGATTAATGCATCAGAATTCAATGATGGTAATATAGTAATAAATTCGTATAAATGATGTAATGCACTTTTTGCTGTAATGTGAGTATCTATAGTGCTTGCATCGAAACTATCTAGATAAAGAAAATCAATTTTTTTATTTTCTTTCTGAAACTCATCATTTAGTATTTTTAGTTGAGTGATACTATCATTTAAATATATTTGACTATTTGAACTTAATATTTTTCTTTTACAATAGTTGACATTTTCTTCTGAAATATCTATAGTGTGAAATTCTCCACCATGATCATGAATGAATCTGTCAAATAGAATACTGCTTTGTCCGTCTCCACCATAATTATTTTCTTGTCTGGCACAACCAGTTTCAACTATTACTGGATTTTTTATCTGTTTTAGATAATCAAAAATGTAATCAAATCCTGTCGCTCTCCTTTCCAATTTACCTCTAACGCTACTATAAAAATCATAAAAGCTCATAACAACCTCACTTATCGCTTATGCAATACCCACCTTTAAATTTATAAACACCAGAAGTAATTGAAATCTGTTCATATATTTCATTATCATGGCACATGTAAGGATCTTTGTAGTTCTTTGTTACATAATACACCGCATATGCTATACCGGCCAGTAGCATGATGATTGGAATATACTTTATATATTTCACAATCTCAGGCATCATACCTAAGATTTTAGGTAGTATTTCAAGTAGTTGTTTCATTTTCGGTTTCTTGATTTTACAGCGTCGGCCAGCATTGATTTAATTATTAATAGGACTCTTCCTTTTTCTCTTTCTGTTAATATCTTTACCAACATCTGCTTATCTTCATAACTTTTTGCATTATCTAAAAATTCTTCTGGTACTGTAAGTTTCTTTTTATTTTTAAATTTTTTAAAGTCTGGTTTGATATCGTCTGACATTTTTTTATACCGTGAATGATGATCCGCACCCACAAGTCGCTGATACATTTGGATTTTTTATTTTGAACTCTGCTCCTAGTAGCGTTTCTTCATAATCAATTTCAGCATCATTCATATACTGCATACTCATACTATCAATAACTACTTGTATTCCATCTTTCTCAAAAGCAAAATCATCATCTGCTGGAGGAAGTTCTTCTAATGAAAATCCATATTTAAATCCAGAACATCCACCACCTTGCACAAAAATTCTAAGTTTAAGGTTAGGATCTTCTTCATCAATAATTTTTCTAATTTTGCTTGCTGCGGATTCTGTTACTGTAAACATTTTTAGCCTCTTGTGAGTTTGAGTATTCTTTCAATCTGCTTCTCAATGACAGGCTTTCTGTTTGGCCAATAAATGTACTCTTTGTCTGCGGTTTTGTATAACTTTTGCAAAAATGGAATAATTAATTTTTCTACTTCACTGAGTCTTGTTTTATAATCATCGGCAGTTTCAACAGTTTTATTGATTACTGAATTATATTCTTCTTCGGATACAGCAGAAAATCCAAAGTCATCTTCGGGTTCATCATACTCATCCAATATATTTTTTATATCATGAGATAAACTCATACTTTAATTCCGCCTGCAGGTTTTCTAGACAGTCTAAAATTAGCCATAACATCTATTGATGTAGGTTTACTTTTATCTTTAAGTCCTCTAGGTTGAATACGAACTTCTAACTTTGCGACCAATTCTCTAAGCACCGTTATTTGCGTTGCACCAAATAAGTCAGAAACCATTTTCTTTTCTGGATAAGTTAAGTTTCCTGTTTCTTCTAAAAACCATATTGTGTCATCTAGCATCATAAACATAATACTATGATCAGCATCAGAATTTAAATTGGCATGAAATTTTTTATGATAGTGATCTAAAACTTTTTGTCCTAAGGTAGAATCATTAATACTTGCAATTGAATAATTATCTGTATTGTTTGCAAAATGTTCAAGTCTAACTCTCCTTGTTGGGAGATTTTTTTCTACAGAAAGCATACCGGAAGATATTTTTTTAAACTTATACATTGGTTTTTGTGGAGTATCGAAGTATAAGTTGAAGTCTTTTAGTAATCTTTTTCCATTAGCTATTGCTTTTGGTGTGGCATTCATTACTTCTAAAAGTTGTTGTTTATCTGTATCAGTATCAGCATCAGGAGCATCAAATTCTGCTCCGTCAAATGTCCAATTCCTCATTGAACCCATTTGCGCCGTGTAGTCTGCTTTGTATTCAAAGAATAAATCAACACGTTTTTTGTTAATATAAATGGTAAATCCAAAATCAGGAAATCCTGTTCCAAATCCTGCAGGAACAGCAAATTCTTCAGGATTTCCTAAAAGCGTTTTTACTTTTTTATATGCGGCTTTTTCTGCTAGTAGTGATTTTTCATTTATTCCCATGGTAGTACCTCAAAATGATATTCGAATATTTATACCTTGAAGCCACCAAACTTATTCTTCTTACCCGACAGTCTTTCTCTATCACCAAAACTATTCAGAGGCTTATCGTCAACTTTACCTGCATCGACTATACCATTTTGTGCTGCTTGTTCAACATCATACAGCCTCATCTTTGATTTGTCAATACCAACAGCGAATCTCTTATGTGTCGTAGGATCAGAATAACGATTCTTCAACTGCTTGACCATAATCTGATTCAAGGCTTCAAGTTCTTCGGATGTTATCAAAGCAAACATCAAGTCTGCGGTTGCTGGCAGACCAAAAGACTCACTTGTGTCCTCGAGCCCGGGATCAGATGAAGTAAATCCGCTTCTTGTAGTCTGTGTAGCACTGACGATTGGAACTCCGTACTCAACTGCAAGACCTCGCAGTTCTTCGGCAATTGACTTGACATAGGTGTATGAGTTGACATTTGCTCCTGCTTTGATTCTTGCGGAGGCGCAAATATTAAGATAATCAATAAAAATAATGTCAGGAGTGAAGCTGCGTTTGAGATGAAGTTCATTTAAAAGTGTCCTGAAATGTACAGTAGATGCTGCTGCGGTTGGATATTCTTTGATGATAAGTTTTCCTGTAGTATTCTTTCTTACTCTTTCAACTTTCTTGTCATACATTTCTTTAGATAATGTTGCAAGCTCATCAATAGTAACATTGAGTAAGTTTGCATCGATTCGCTCTGCAATCTTTTCTTCTGCCATCTCCATTGTGATGTAGAGAACATTCTTTCCCTGCACCATACATCCTGCTGCAACATGACACATGAATAAAGATTTACCAACACCAGTACCCGCTAGTGCAATGTTCAATGTCTTTGCGGGTAGACCACCTTTTGTGATCTTATTAAAGAATTCTAGATCGAATGGAATTCTTTCTTCTTTTCTATGATAGAATTCATATCGCTCATCGGAGTTTTCTAAGTAATCGTGACCAATGTTTGTATCAAAACCTACACCCAATGCATCAGCCAATATCTTGGGTATTGCACCTTTTTCTTTAGTTTTGTCTTTTCCATCGAGTATAGAAATAGATTCCAAGACAGCATTGTATATCGCTTTTTCTTGACAAAATATTTCGGATTTGTCAAGTAACCACTCGATTTTGGAAGTCTCTTTTGAAGTTTCGACAATTTCATGTAGATAACTTTCACATTGCGCCACTTGATCATCTGTAAGATTTTTCTTCTCTTTAATGGCAAGTGTAACAGCTTCAATCGTTGGTGGAGCATTGTAAGATGATACGAATGATGAAATTTCATTGAAAATTATTCTTTCAGTACCATGTTGAAAATACTCTGTCTTTAGAAAAGGAATAACTTTTCGTAGATATTCATCATTGTAAATCAGATTCTTTAGTATCGTCTGTTCCAGTTTCATCAATTATATCCTGTTCAAGATTGCCCGACATGATCTCTACCAATAAATCGCCTAAGTAGTTTTTAAACTCTGCATCTTTCTCCAACTTCTTAGGCGTATCAATTGTAGATTCTAGCACATCGTATGCAAAAAGTAAATACACATTCCCATGTCTTTCTTCAAACTTCACTTTACCATATTTGAATATGGTATCTTTGTATTTACCATTTAATAGACGAACATGCACAGATTGTGGATCATCTTTGGGATAGATGAAACAATAGTCTAATCCTTCTGTCATTTATGCTCCGTTTGTAGTTTCAACATCAAACACTTCTTCCACTGCATCATCGGAAATAATTTCTCCATTCGCAATACAATACTTATTTTCGATGAATTCACGGAAGGACTTTTGTTTCAATACAGGAAGCCAAAAGTCTTTGGTATCTGTATCTTTTAGTCTGAACTTTTTATCTTCATACACACCATCAGCATCACGACGAGAATACCAACCATTACTTGGTTTAGTTACATGACCGCTTTCGAGTGCGATATCCAATAGACCAGACCACTTGCTAATACCACCGTCAAAGGATACAGAAATAGGTATCTTTGATTTTTCTTTAACATATCTACTCTTTTCTACATTAATTATGAAGTTATAACCGACAATTTCTTGTCCTTCTTTTTCTTGTTGTCTACCAATAATGAAGATGTTATCAGCAGAATAATATGATCCAGTACCACCACCAACAATATCTTTAGGGAACATACCAATCTCTTTGTATGTATGATTCACAACGATCATTGGTATATCTTTCATCGTGAGGTGTGGTGTCACCATACGAAATAGAGACTTGATTTGTTTTGCTCTGCTCATATCTGCAACAGATTTTTGATCTAGAGCATCTTCAACTTCTTTCTTCGATGCTAGATTACCAATAGAATCAATAACAATGATAAGCTTATCATCTCGTTCGAGATTTGTTAATTGATTCATCACATCAAATTTCAATTGTTCAATATCAGTAATAGGAGTATGTAACACCCTATCGGTATCAATACCGAATGAATCAAAATAAGATTGAGGAGTACCAAACTCACTGTCATAAAACAATAAAGCGGAATTTTCATATTTGTCCAAATATGATTTAGCCATCAATAGACTAAATGCAGTTTTAAAATGTTTAGATGGTCCTGCCCACATAGTTAGACCGGGAGTTAATCCACCATCTAGTTTACCACTCAATGCAATATTGATTGCAGGCACAGAAGTAGGAATCATATCCTTCTGTGTAAAGAATTTTGACTTTGACAAGATAGCAGATTCTTTAATGCTGCTATTCTTTTTGATTTTATCTAAGATGCTCATTTATTATCCTTCTCTTTAAATGCTAGAGGTTCATCGTAATCATATTTAGGTTCAAGTTTTTTTGTTGGGTTCAGTGGTGGTATTGATTCGCCCGATGTTTCATCTATGACAATGACATTTTCTTTACGAACCTGTACCACTTCATCAGGCCTTTCCTCAGGTCTTGATTTTTCTTCCCTGGGTACTTCTTCCTCAGGCGGATCAGTTCGTTCCTCAAGCTTCTTTTTTGCCTCTTGAACTCTTTGATATACCGGGTTTTGATCTCTCTCATCATCCTTCCTTTTTGCTTTCTTATCTTCACGAACACCCATTGAAATATTACTTGCAATTAATAGTAACACAGCCAGAGGATCAAACACAATCATAATTAATATTATTACCAAACGAACTGCTTTGTCAATAATATCTTTTTCACCAGAACCATAGATGAGTTCAGCCACGTATTTGATAGGACCAAAATCAGATTCAGCTTTTCTTAATTCCACACTAAGAGGCACTCTTTCTTCTGTTAGCTTCGCAATCTCTTTTTGTGTTTTGTTTATTTCTTCGTTGAGTTGGTTTCTTTCTTTTTGTTGTGACTTTCTGATTTGAATGGATCTTTCTGCTCCACGTTCAGAATCGGAACGAGTCATGACATTATCAACAGCAGCATCTAGTTGATTTAGTGTTTTTCTATTTAATTCAATATTTTGTTTTAGTGTCTGTATCTTCTCATCAAGCACTGCAACTTTATCAGCCACAGGACTAATATCTGACGCATGTTCTAGGTGTGCTTTAGATAGATAGCCAAAAATACCCATTGATGTGATGAGCATCAAAATGGCAACAGCGGAAGTTAGATACCATTTTAATATTCCCGGTGCTGTTTTCCAGTTACGATACAACCATGATGCGGTTACTAGTTTTGCAGATTCCAAAACAGAACCCATCAAAACAACAGGCCAGAATGAGCCTGGAAATATTGCAGCTAATCCAATGACAGAGTAATATGCTGCTACGGCTGAAAGTAATATAGCATTAATAAAGGTAAAGGTAGCGATAGTCATCCGAAGAAATCCTCAAGTGTGCTTTGCTTCTCAATATTCCAATTCATGCAATCTAAAACGACTTTAATTGGTTCAACAAAAGCTTTCTCGAATTGCATATCATAATCGATATACTTTTGTAAGTCAAACTCTTTGGGTAGAGTTACTGGAAAAGATATGACTGATTCTTTGAATGGATTTGGTGTTTTCAAGTAAGAGAACTTGATTTTTTCTCCATCGTTGATGAGTGGATATTTTTTATCCAATCCTTTTTGTTTGAGAGCATTATTATATATGATCGCACCCTTAACATGAATCGGTGTTCCTTTGGTATATAGTGTCACAGAATCGGAGTATTTCTTTATGCCACGAATGCCACGAGGAAACGAAATTTCTTCAGGTGAAAATTTCTTGAATTCTTCTTTGAAGTTGGCAACAAACTTCTGCACATCTTCTTCTGTGCCATTCATCATCAGCTTAATTGTTTCTTCCATCTTTTCCCGAATAGGTGCTGGTGTTGATGATTTCACCATTTCAAGACCCATCACTTTCAAGTCAGGTTCAGCATATTGCACACCTTCGTTGTTGTATACATTCATGATGTATCGTTTCTTTGCAGTCCAGATTGCTTTGTTAGCCAAAGCTTCTCTTTTCATTTGCATCTTTTGGTCGTATGCGTGAACATAATCAGCAAGTTCCTGATAACTTTTGTCGATATAAGGTTGAATCTTATCCTCACAGACCTTGTCCATGAAGGCGATAACTTTATCGGGTGACTGTAGCGGTTGAAAGACTTTGCCCACAAGTGAACCTAGCTTTAGATAAATCGAATCTGTATCTGACGCAATAACATAATCGACTCCTTCCGTTTTTATTAGTTTGTTCATATATTCGTTGAGTTTGTTTTCAATCCAACGAATAGAAAACTGACCTGCTGATGTAACTGCAAGAGCAATACGCAGATCATAGAAACGAAAGTATTCATTACCCATTGCACCGTATGCTGAATTCAAACATACTTTCTTTGCAAGTTGTAGATTGTTAAATCTGGCTATTCTCTTTTGTATTTCAAAATGTTTAGATTTGTTTTTCTCGTTTTCAAGTTCTTGTTTTGCTTCAAGTGATTTCTTTTTATATTTCTTACGATCTTCATACATCTCAGCCATAAGCTTAGGAAGAAAACCTTGTTTGTCTGTTCTGAAGAATTGACCATTTGGAGTCAGAGTTACATTGTTTAATCCTGTAGTGTCAATTTCTTTCTTCAATAATTTATCTACAGAAACACGACTATTGATGATTCTCGACATTTCGTCTGTGTAATCATCGGGGTCAACAAGCATCTCTGGTGATAGATTGTATTGCATAATCAAATGTGGGTATAGACTGTTCAAGTCAAACGATGCAACCCAATCATGTTTACCCACTTGAGGTTCTTTGACATAAGCACCTTCAAACGCTTCCGATTTGCTTTTCTTTTCTGTCGGTGGAACAATTATATTATCTCGGCGTAGAAAGTTATAGATGATAGTATCCCACATACGAACTTGTGTAAATACATCATCATAGTTTGTTTTACTATCATACGCCAAAGTCAAAGCAAGTTCAATCAACTTCAGTTTATCTTCCAATTCTTCAATAAGAGAAACATCACCAATGTTATACTCAATGAACTTTTGGTAGTTCAGTTTGTAGAGTTGATGTAGGTTTTCATATTCAGAATAATCAACCTTACGTTTATCTAATTCAACGTGAGCAATATTATCTAGGCGATATGATTCTTGTGATGCACCACCAGGAGCATACTTACGATACAGTTCAATGTAATCAAGCATAGGCAAGCCAACAAACTCATAAACTATATGAGCTTTTGCCATCAGAATTGCTGTTCTCTCTGAGACATAATTCCAAGGAGAAAGTGACTTTGCATCTTGCTCAGAAAGAATTCTATTGAATCTGTTTACAAGATATGGAAAGTCAAAGAACTTAATGTTCCAACCAGTTACGATGTCGGGATAGTTTTTTGTCCAGAACTCAAGAAACTTTTTACTTAGTGTATATTCATCACGACATTTGAAGTATGTAACATTCTCATCAGTATTTTCAAAGTCACCGCAACCCCACACATAAGTCTTACCACCAAGATACTTTACCGCAATAGCAGTAATTGGTTCTGATGCTTCATATGGATCTGGGAATCCATTCTCAGAACCAACTTCAATATCAATGATTGCAATTTGCAGATATGATTGATCCCAATCAACTTCATTTGGATGTTGCTCAGAGATATAATTGTATTCGAAACGAGTATTACCATAAATCTTCTTGTTGGTAACACCTTCGTTTTGCTTTAAATAATCTCTTGCTTCACGAATTGAATTGAATTTGAATTCATGCAAGTATTCTCCATTCAGTGTTTTGAATGGAGTTTCTTTTCTCACCATCTCATACAGAGTAGGTTGATATTGAAGCTTTTCTTTGATTCGTTTACCGTTTTCTATCCCACGATAGAGAATGTTGTTACCGAAACATTGAACATTAGTATAGAATATAGTCATCAGCCAGTGATAAGTTGTTTGGTAGGAGGAAGAACGATTCCTGACCCAAAGATTTGATTATAATTGTTTAAGTATTCTTGTGCTGGTGTATACTCATATACTATATGTTTTCTTTGAACGATATAATCGCTATCTTTCTCTTGTTCGGCATGAATAGGCCAGGGAGCAAATCCTATATTTGGTTTACCGTTTTGTCCGGGCATTATCGCAATTTGAACGGGGTTAGTCAGTCTGTATCCTAGTTCTCCAGACTCAATTTCAGCTAGAATTTCTTCTCCAGTTACCAGTTTTACTACTTTAATGTTTTCCATGATTTTTCCTTTCAGAGCAAATGTATATCAGTGTAACATGTTTTTTGACATTAATCAAGAGGTTATGTGGCATAAATAGCAAGTGTCTACTAAATTTTAAGGGTGAAAATGTACTGGAACCCACAACCCACATATACTTTTCCATATACGATAAACGATTCAATGGATAAGTATACAACTTTCTTATGTGAATTTGTTGATTTAAAGAGAAATGGATATCATCATTTCACCAAAGCATATGACTCTCTTACTTATGGGTTTTGGGGACCGTGGCTGAAACAGTCTGACCAGGTAGTTAGTAATTTTGCCGATCACCTAAAATTGATTTTGAAGTTAAAATAATACATTAGTTTTCTTCGTTATGCAACATTTAAATTGCGGAGAAAATGGATCCATTAACACTATTTGCTTTAGCTAATGGTGCAGTACAAGCGGTCAAAAAAGGTTGTGAACTATATAAGGAAATAGCAAGTGCAGCAGGAGACGTTAAAGGTGTTCTCAATGACCTTGAAGAACAGTTTAACTTACGTCACAAAGATAACCCTCCTACTGTTGCTGAAAAGAATCAGTATATCACTGAAAAAAACCGTGTAATTGAATTAAGCAAGCAACAACCAAACGATATCTACACCCAGATTGGTGAAGAACTTGGCGTATATTTCGAGAACTACGCTAAGTGTACCGCTATCTTTGAAGAAGAAGAAAAACATTCTCAAGAAGTTTACACTGGAGAAACTAGTCTAGGTAAACGAGCATTACAGCGTGTGCTTATGCAGAGCAGACTGACTGCCATGGAAGCCGAACTTCGTGAACTCATGGTTTACAATTGTCCACCAGAACTAGGCGATTTGTACACCCGTGTGTATGCCATGATGGAAAAAATGAAGAAGGAGCAAACAGTAGCATGGGCTAAGAAACGAGTACAGGACAAGATTGCTGCTGCAAAGAAACGAAAAAGATTAAATCATATTAGATGTGAAGCATGGAAGTATGGTATAGCTTTTGTGGTTACCATATACTTAACTTGGTTGGTATGGGCTGTTGTTCAAATACGAATACAAGAACAACCAGAGCTTGGTCGCTGCCTGATCCCAAAAGGAACTTGGCCCTATGAGTATTATAACAATTTGAAATGGGTAGATTGTGAAATTAAACTCAAGGGAGAAAATTAAATGAAAAAGATTTTACTTATTACTATGATGGCCTTCTCTACATTTTCGTATGCAGAAGAAAGACAAAAGCCTGTTGCTTGTTATCAACTAAATGAAATGTTAGCTAACTTGAAAACAAATTATGGAGAGAAACTCGATTTTATTATTGAGAATCATATGTATAGAGAATTTGTTACTAAAATCGCTCTATACAGAAATTCTGAGACAGGATCATGGACAATGATAGAATATGGTGAGAATTTTTTAGGTGAGGGATGTATTATAGGTTCAGGAAAACAAGCTAGTCTATAACTGGTTGCGGGCCCAAGAGTCGAACAAGGAACTGAGGATTATGAGTCCTCTGTGATACCATTTCACCAACCCGCCTTTTATTTAGTGGTGCGAGTAGACGGACTTGAACCGTCACGCCTTGCGGCGGCAGATTTTAAGTCTGCTGTGTATACCGATTTCACCATACTCGCATTGGTGCCCATGGACGGACTCGAACCGCCACGCTTTTGGCACTAGTTCCTAAGACTAGCGTGTCTACCATTTCACCACATGGGCATAAATATTTCTATGAAGTACAAATACTACGAAAAAACCTTTAACCGCTATGCTATCTATACAAGAGATATAGACAGTGAAGATTTTATTCCCTTATATAATGAATTTATCGATAAAGAATTCAAAGTTATAGAATGGGATATTTACGGTGACACTTTTGGTGCACCCTCTAGGAATCGAACCTAGTTCCTCGGTTCTTCAAACCGCTGCTATGACCACATCAGCTAAAGGTGCTTGGTGCATCGTGATGGATTCGAACCACCGACAACCTGCTTGTAAGGCAGGGATTCTACCACTGAACTAACGATGCATTGCTTGGGGTAACCTATGAGGATCGAACTCATACTTTCTCGGTCACAGCGAGAAGTGCAGACCACTACACTAAGGTTACCATTGAAACTATGCTGCTAAAACTTGCTTTAATCTATCTGCTGCATAAGAAGCCGCAAATGCTCTTGGTTTAACCATAGGTATCACATTACATGTACCACGAATATAACCAACTGCTTGTTGAATTACACAAGATGATCCATGCATTTCATTTGGGTTAATGTCTAAGTGTACTTCAACATAACGATCTTCTAAAACTTCAGCAAGATTTTGAAATAGCTCTGATACTTTATATACTTCATTCATCAATCGCATCGATGGACGATCCTTGCGTTGATCGTAATCTTTTTCTCTTGTGACTTCACCAAAGATTTTACATCCATGGCGACCATCTATGTGTACAACAATCGCTGTTGTATAATCTGCATACCAAACACCATTCATATTAAATCTTTCGGAGTCAGCACCAAGATAAATTTTAGTTTCAGGTGATTGTGCTAGGATGTAGTTTTTTACTTCCTCAAGATTTAATTTTTTCATTTTTTCTCCTTTTAGTTGTTGGCCCCGGAGGAGAGAATCGAACTCCCACTAACGGTTTTGGAGACCGCCGCACTGCCATTATACTACTCCGGGTTATTTTTAGGAATGTCTATTTCATTAGTAATATAATCACCACATTCATCACTAACTCTATTCATTTCTTTCAATGCATCAAGCACACAATCTTCTGTACTTAAAACATCTTGATAATTGTTTTTCTTAAAAATTTTATCCCAATTATCATCATATGTTTTTTGATCTACACTAAAAGGTCTAGGATTGCTTCCTTTACCACCATCTGACATGTTCACTCCTAATATATTGGTTGTCCCGACAAGAATTGAACTTGTAATGGTCGATTATCAATCGACAGTTATACCATTTAACTACAGGACAATTGGCCGGTCCTGAGAGAATCGAACTCCCGCCTGTAGGTCCGTAGCCTACCGTAATTATCCATTTTACTAAGGACCGTTTGGTGGTAATGGAGAGACTCGAACTCCCAACACACACCGTATGAAGGTGCTGCACTACCATTGTGCTACATTACCTATATTGGTCTGAGTGGAGAGGATCGAACTCCCGACCTCCTGCTCCCAAAGCAGGCATTCTACCAGGCTGAACTACACTCAGGAAAACTGGAGCGGGATATCAGAATCGAACTGATGACTCAAGCTTGGAAGGCTCTCGTTTTACCATTAAACTAATCCCGCATTACCTTAGTTGTGTTATCTGTACTATCTAACCATCTCACTAGTGATTGCCTAGGTCTAACTAGTTATTGAATGGCCTACATAACGGATTGAAATTTAGGCGCCTATCCTTCTGGGCTTACAAATAACACAACTAAGGTGTCTAGCTACTAATCCCCATTAGCCCTAGACTGAGTTGTTACCCTGTCCATCACATTTATTATAGCAAGGTGTGATACCCACTTACGATTTTTCTATCACCCATGTCAAGCGGGCTTTGAGGTCGTTGATCGTATGCACCCTGGCGTTGTGGTGAAGCCAATTTACCCCCATTAATTAACGCAGATGGGACTGCGGGGTTCTGGTGCCGATTGATGGAATCGAACCAACGATTGATGCTTACAAGGCAACTGTTATACCATTTAACTAAACCGGCTATAATCTTTCAATAATCTTTCTACCTGCTTGTTGTATAGTCTTTGTATTTCTTTCACCAAGAATCACTATTGTATATTTTTCGCCATGTTTTGTCAAGTACATTACTAGACATTTACCAGCAGCATTAGTGAATCCTGTTTTTGAAATTACAATTTCTTTATATTCTTTTAACAAATTAAAATTTGTATTGTTTACCGTTATCACTCTAGGTTTTCTTTTCTTTCTACTAATACTCTCAATACTAAAACTTTCTAATGCAGCCAACTCTCTCATGGTACTATAGTTGTACGCATATGTCAATAGAATTGACAAATCCTTTGCATTACTTAAATTATTTCTTCCTAAACCAGATGGATCTTCATATGATGTATTTGTCATACCTAATACATTTGCTTTATGATTCATATTTGCAATGAATGAGATTCTACCACCTGGGTAACCTCTTGCTAAAGCTTCGGCTGCATTATTGTCACTTTTTACTAAAAGCAATTTTAATAATTGCTCTCTAGTCATTTCTTTTCTACCTGCAAAACCTCTATAAGGTATTTTTTCATTTAATGATGCACCACTTTCTATTACAACAATTGCAGTCATTAATTTTGTGACACTTGCAATCGGTCTAATTTTATCTGATGCATATTCTTCAATCACTTCATCCTTTGTTACATTATAAACATAAGTTGTTGCAGCGTTTACATTTAATGAGAATAATAAAAATAAAGTTAAAAATAATTGTTTCATTTAATTCTCTGTGTAATGTGTAAAGAAATATTTATGGTGGAGGATAGGAGATTCGAACTCCTGACTGAAGCTTGCAAAGCTACTGCGTTTCCAATTACGCCAATCCCCCGACCGCCTCACACGCTACTCTGGTGGGTGCTCTCCGATTCGAACAGAGAAGGTCTAAGACAAATGATTTACAGTCATCCCCCGATACCGTTACGGGACTAAACACCCTAAAACTTGGCTGTGGGCATTGGATTCGAACCAATCTATTTCTGATTAACAGTCAGACCCGCCTCACCTAGAACGGTAGCCCACAATAAACTATATTACATCTTGCCATTTTACGACAAGAGAAGTATCATAATTCTGATACTTATTTTTCTTTCTATTTTCTAAACATGGTAGATATTGCAAATTATCTGGATGATGTTTACCACCATCAGCAATTGCAATTATATGATCTACTTCATATCCTGTAGGACATTTTTTGTATATTTCTTTAATTAAGTTTTTATCTACATTTTCTGGTGTTGCATTATATTTTCTTGCTCTATATGCACTCACACCTAATTTATTTTTTAATTTTACATGTTCTTCTGGAAGTCTTCCTTTTTTATCCCAAAACTCTAAACTTTTTATTCGCTTCAATTCTTTCATTTCTTTAGAGTGTTTCCATCCTGGTGCACCTTTTGATGGATGTTCATTGTTCAATAAATATTTTTTCATAGAATCTGATTTTTTCAGTCTATCTTCAACTGTCCAAGTTCTACTATTAGCACAACTTCTGTTGCAAAACTTTCCAGATTTATCATGTTCTTTATTACATTTCGGACATATTTTCATTTTGTCTCCTTTTTGGCGACACTTAGGGAACTCGAATCCCTGGCCTCTGCCGTGACAGGGCAGCGTTCTAACCAACTGAACTAAAGTGCCATATAGAAATATTCTGATACAAAATACTTTTATATGGTAGGTGCGGAGAATTTCGAAATCTCGACTTACCGGTTAAAAGCCGGTTACTCTGCCTCTGAGTTACGCACCCATTATCTTACCACTCTTGTCACTATCCATGACAGGTCTCCTTTAAAAAAATAATTAGTGCTTAGGCCACTTGTTTTCCAGGCAAGCCCCTATGCTGAGTTGTTACCCTGTCCATCTCTTTTATTCTGTGTCTGTGTGCAGAGAGATACTGCCTAGCAGTGCCTGAGGGGTTGCCTCGCTAACGGTTTGCTGCCACCGGGTCAGTTATCGTCGCCACACGCTACTTTATGGAAAGTAGTAACCGGAAACCATATAGAAACACTCTTATTCTCCACATCTTCTCGGTCATGACCCCGAGGTCTTGCTTCATGGAACCTGCGTTCAGTTTAGAATGTTTCTATATGGCACCCGAAATAAGAATCGAACTTATACTAACAGAGTCAAAGTCTGCTGTGCTACCACTACACAATTCGGGAACAAATTA